>OJJJ01000335.1_pt1 | contig 26433 bp, 24 predicted proteins | sample 1596311 | NCBI WGS metagenome assembly OJJJ01 (sample SAMEA4350140, study PRJEB24818) | metagenome | biome: human; feature: gut; material: faeces | place: Denmark | collected 2013-09 | reverse complement strand
CGCGTCAGCAGCATCTGCCCGACATGAATACCATAAATGGAGAACAGCTGTTCCCAGAGTTGAATCAGTCGGCTCTGCCCTACTGCCGCCAGCAGCTGTTTAGAGGCGATCGTTGCCGGAAGTTCAGGGTAACCAAGATGCTCACGCCCGGCGGCAATCGCGCCCGAGGTAACAATAACAATGCGATGCCCTGCGGCATGGAGCTGCGCGCACTGGCGGACCAGTTCTACGATGTGGGCACGGTTCAGGCGGCGCGATCCGCCCGTTAGCACACTGGTGCCAAGTTTTACCACCAGCGTCTGGCTGTCACTCATGATTCTCTGCCATTCAAGATTGGGGAAATGATATCAAACGAACGTTTTAGCAGGACTGGCCCCGGTTGCCAACAGCCAGCGCACAAAGCATGAAATTTTATTGCGCAGGATCAGCAAGCGTAGCGGCAAGTTTTGACGTTTTTATGACAGAAACAAATAAACATTCTTTTTTAAAAATATTCTTACTTTGTCATAAAACGTTCATTGCCAGACGTTAAAAACCCTCCTGTCGTTGAACGGGGAACACACCCAGTAAATATTCGCGCGTACTTTAAATCAGGAATGAAAATGAAAAAGAGCACTCTGGCATTAGTGGTGATGGGTATTATGGCATCGGCATCCGTACAGGCAGCGGAAGTGTATAATAAGAACGGAAATAAACTGGATGTGTACGGCAAAGTTAAAGCCATGCACTACATGACCGATAATGACAGCAAAGACGGCGACCAAAGCTATATCCGTTTTGGTTTTAAAGGCGAAACCCAAATTAACGATCAGCTGACCGGTTATGGTCGTTGGGAAGCAGAGTTCGCAGGCAATAAAGCCGAAAGCGATCCTAACCAGCAAAAAACACGTCTGGCCTTCGCGGGTCTGAAATTGAAAAACCTCGGTTCCTTCGACTACGGTCGTAACCTGGGTGCGCTGTACGACGTTGAAGCGTGGACCGATATGTTCCCGGAGTTCGGCGGGGACTCTTCCGCGCAGACCGATAATTTCATGACCAAACGCGCCAGCGGTCTGGCGACGTACCGTAACACCGACTTCTTCGGCGTCGTTGATGGCCTGGATCTCACCTTGCAATACCAGGGTAAAAACGAAGACCGTGATGTGAAAAAACAGAATGGCGACGGTTTTGGTACGTCGGTGACCTATGACTTTGGCGGCAGCGATTTCGCCATCAGCGGCGCCTATACCAATTCCGATCGTACCAATCAGCAGAATCTGCAAAACCGTGGCGCGGGCGACAAAGCCGAAGCCTGGGCAACCGGTTTAAAATACGATGCTAACGATATTTATATTGCCACGATGTACTCTGAAACGCGCAAAATGACGCCTATATCCGGTGGTTTCGCCAATAAAACACAGAACGTCGAAGCAGTGGTTCAGTACCAGTTTGATTTTGGTCTGCGTCCGTCCCTGGGATATGTGCTGTCGAAAGGCAAAGATATTGAAGGTATCGGCAATGAAGATCTGGTGAATTATATCGACGTTGGCGCGACCTATTATTTCAACAAGAATATGTCGGCATTTGTTGATTATAAAATCAACCAGTTGGATAGCGATAATAAGCTGGCCATCAACAATGATGATATCGTCGCAGTGGGGATGACCTACCAGTTCTGATCTAACATAAAAAATGCCGGATGGGGTTGCGCCGCCATCCGGCATTTTGCTGTTCACTATGCCGTTAATTTAACCGGCTGATCTTTAAAGTCGTCCGCAGGTTCCAGCGCCAGATTCAGCGACGTTAGCAACCCACGCAATTTTTCATGGAACTCACGTAAGGTGTACTCCAGTCGATCTACCACTTCAGTCTCTTTGATGGGCACGGCAGTCCAGTTGCCGTCTTGATCAAACAAACCAAACTGGTAGCTGTACGTGAAGCGTTTTTCCTGTGCTTCTAACTCCATCCACCAGCCCCAGAATTCACGCTTCTCCGGCGCGGGTTTCACGTTGACGCAAACAGCCAGACAATCGAAAAAAAATCGATTATCTTCGCACTGCCCTTCCCGGATGTAGGGGCCAAGCGCGGTGAATTTCTTGATCAATCTGCTTTTCGGGTGTCCACTCGGTAACGTCATTGCGATCTCCTTAGGTGAAGCAACTGTTTTACCAAATCAATAAAATTTAGCAATCTATTAACACAATCTATGATTGATCCATCCGGTTATTTCTTGCAGCGCTTTATCAAAATTGCGATACACCGGGTTGAACGGAATCTCCATCAGCTTACCGTCAGAAGATGACGATGTGATTAAGCGAGACTCCTCTTCCGGACTAAACGGATCGTTTTTCCAGAAGCCCGACAGCATCGGCGTTGGACAACGTCGGCCCAACAGGCCTTGTACCTTTAATGAATAGCGATTGAGTTCGACACGCAGCGCGTCATCGGAGGCGTCGTGCATACCCAGACGGCTGGCCAGTACATCAAGATACATTTCCGGGACGCTTGCCTGCCGCTGCGGGTCGCTGAGCAGCGCATGCACTACCGGCCCCAGACACGCCACCGCTTTCAGGCGCGAAGATTCGAGATACGCCAACCGTACCGCCACGTTGGCGCCAAAGCGAAAACCAAATGCCGCGACGCGGGTGTGATCGACCCAGGGAATGTTGGGCAGTGCTTTTAATACGTGCTGATGCAGCAGGCTGGAATCCTGGGTCAGTTTCCATTTCGACGAAAACCCGACCGAGGGCATGTCCAGCGTCAGCATGGCAATACCACGCGGGGCAAAATAGCGTTCATACAGGGTGTAGTAATCCGTTTGCATGGAATCCAGCCCCCCGCACATCAGCACCGTCGGGAACGGGCCATCACCTTTTGGCATATGCAAAAAACCGGTGATCGGCGCACCGCCGGGAACCGTGAATTCCAGTTCGCGCAGCTTACCGGGCAAGCGCTGAGCCGCCTCTTCATACGCGCGATTCGCCAGAGCCTGCGCCTGTTCAGCCAGCTCGTCGCCTTTCAGATGCGGATACGCCGCAATGTTGTACAGCGTAGAGGCGTGCAGCCAGTGGCGTCCGCTAATTTGCGGGTCCTGTTCTGCCATGGCCTTCTGCTGCCAGTCCATTGCCTGCTTCGCCCACTCGTAGATCCAGTTCCCGCCACGATAGCCAATGACCGTGTCATAGAGCTCTTTATCCGTGCGCTCTGCTTCGCTCATGACGATACGCGCCTGCACCTCAAGGATTTCGCGCGGATCGACGCCGCGCCAGATCCACATCAGGCGATTCACCATGCGGTACCAGTGCGGGATGGTTGTGCCATCCAGGGCAGATTGCACAGACGGCTGCGCGCCGTGATTAAATCGACGAACCAGCGTTGACGTTTCAGGGTGTTTGAAGCGGGGTTTAAACAGGACTTCGCTGAGGTTAGCCTGTGACATAATTACGGCCTCCATGAGTACTCACTAAGGCATAGTGTAACCTGACACGGCACAAAAAGAACAACGCCCGGCATAGCCAGGCGTTGAAAACGATTTAGATTAGCGGCCTGAAATCGGCGGGATGAACACGACGCCCATATCCCACGGCTGCTCGATCCAGGTATCCTGAGGGATATCAACAACATAATCATTCACCAGCGGACGGCCTGCCGGTTTAGCGAAGATGGTGACGAAATGCGCTTTAGGGTACATTTCGCGAATCGCAACCGCGGTACCCCCGGTGTCAACCAGGTCATCGATTACGATGAAACCTTCACCGTCACCTTCAGCACGCTTCAGCACTTTCAGTTCGCGCTGATTGTCGTGATCGTAGCTGGAGATGCATACGGTATCGACATGACGAATACCCAATTCACGCGCCAGCAGCGCGCCTGGCACCAGACCACCACGGCTAACGGCAATAATGCCTTTCCATTGTTCAGAAGGCATCAAGCGGCTTGCCAGTTTACGTGCATGGATCTGCAACATGTCCCAGGTGACGACGTATTTTTCGCTCATGTGAAGTTGTCCCAGCCTGTTTATCTACGGCTTAAAAAGTGTTCGAGGGGGAAATAGGTTGCGCGAGATTATAGAGATCTGACGTGCTAAAAACCAGTGTTAAGCGAAATCCAGGCCTCTTTTTGCATGCTTTTTGCTAGCCGTGAGCAGAGAAAGTGGTATTCTCAATTGCATCGCGCAAGCCTGACTTGTGGTGTTTTTAATTCTGCTAACCCCGTGGCCTGTAAGTCAATTTTGCAGGGCATCGCCAAGGAGACTCAACGTGTCTGAACTGTCTCAATTATCTCCACAGCCGCTGTGGGATATTTTTGCCAAAATCTGTTCTATTCCTCATCCGTCCTACCATGAAGAGCAACTCGCTGAACATATTCTGAGTTGGGCCCAAGAGAAAGGTTTCCACGTCGAGCGCGATCAGGTAGGTAATATCCTGATTCGCAAACCCGCTACCGCAGGAATCGAAAACCGCAAGCCGGTTGTTCTGCAGGCGCACCTGGATATGGTGCCGCAAAAAAACAACGATACCGTTCACGACTTCACCAAAGATCCGATCCAGCCTTATATTGATGGCGAATGGGTGAAAGCCCGTGGCACCACGCTGGGTGCGGATAACGGTATCGGTATGGCCTCTGCGCTGGCCGTTCTGGCCGATGACAGCGTGGTTCACGGCCCGCTGGAAGTTCTGCTGACCATGACCGAAGAAGCGGGCATGGACGGTGCGTTTGGTCTGCAGGCTAACTGGCTGCAGGCAGATATTCTGATCAACACCGACTCCGAAGAAGAAGGTGAGATCTACATGGGTTGCGCGGGGGGGATCGACTTCACCGCCAATCTGCCGCTGTCCCGTGAAGCCATTCCTGCAGGTTTCCAGACCTTTAAGCTGACGCTGAAAGGCCTGAAAGGCGGTCACTCCGGCGGCGAAATCCATGTTGGCCTCGGTAATGCCAACAAGCTGCTGGTACGCTTCCTGGCTGGCCACGCTGAAGAACTGGATCTGCGTCTGGTTGATTTCAACGGTGGTACGCTGCGTAACGCGATCCCACGTGAAGCCTTTGCTACCCTTGCTGTTGCCGCAGACAACGTCGATGCGTTAAAAGCGCTGGTCAGCACTTATCAGGAAATCCTGAAAAACGAGCTGGCAGCAAAAGAGAAAAATCTGGCACTGCTGCTGGATACCGTCTCTAACGACAAAGCCGCACTGACCGCTCAGTCCCGCGATACCTTTGTTCGTCTGCTGAACGCGACACCAAACGGCGTGATCCGTAATTCAGACGTGGCAAAAGGCGTGGTGGAAACCTCCCTGAACGTCGGTGTTGTCACCATGACTGACGACAACGTGCAGATTCACTGCCTGGTTCGCTCGCTGATCGACAGCGGTAAAGACTATGTGGTGAGCATGCTGGATTCTCTGGGCAAGCTGGCTGGCGCGAAGACCGAAGCCAAAGGCGCGTATCCTGGCTGGCAGCCGGACGCGAACTCGCCGGTCATGCATCTGGTGCGCGAAACCTATCAGCGTCTGTTCAACAAGACGCCAAACATCCAGATTATCCACGCGGGTCTGGAATGTGGTCTGTTTAAGAAGCCGTATCCGGAAATGGACATGGTTTCCATCGGGCCAACCATCACGGGTCCGCACTCCCCGGATGAGCAGGTTCATATCGAAAGCGTTGGCCATTACTGGACGCTGCTGACTGAACTGCTGAAGTCTATTCCGGCGAAGTAAGTCCCTGCAATAAATGCCGGATGGCGCTGCTGCTTATCCGGCCTGCACGCTGATTTGTAGGCCGGATAAGGCGTTTACGCCGCCATCCGGCAATACATCAGAGTCAAATTCCCAGCAGTAGTTGCCTTTCCAGCTGTGGATCCAGCAGCGTGACGTGTAATCCTACCAGCCTGACCCCACGTCCTCCCCGACGCTCATCCCAGGTTTTGCGCGCCGTGGTAATCAAATCATCTTTACTTAAGCGCGGCCAGACGTGCTCCTGAGTGGTCTGCTGAAAGTCATTAAACTTTAATTTAATGCCCTGGCGAGCAATACATAAATCCGGTTTTACCTTTGCCAGACGCCGCTCCAGCTCCGGATAAAGCCGCTCGATAATCGCCTCACATTCTGACCACTCATGAATATCCTCTGCCAGCGTGCGTTCAACACCGACGGATTTGCGCATTCTGTCGTTATTCACATCCCGCTCGTCAATGCCCTGGCTGCGCTCCCACAGCACGCGACCAAATTTACCAAAACGCTTAAGCAATATCGCCAGGTCGCACTGTTGTACATCTTCACAGGTACGTAATCCCATGGATTCCAGCCTGGCGGCGGAAACTTTGCCGACGCCGGGGATTTTCCCCAGCGGGAGCGTTCTGATAAATTCCGGCACATCATCCGGTGTGATCACATATTGCCCGTTGGGCTTATTGAGATCGGAGGCGATCTTGGCCAGAAACTTGACCGGTGCAATCCCCACGGAGGCGGTGAGCTGTAGCTCGTCAAAAATCGTCTGGCGAATTTGCTGGGCAATCAGTGTGGCCGATCCGTGACAGTGCGTGCTGTCAGTGACGTCCAGATAGGCTTCATCCAGCGAAAGGGGTTCGATAAGCGAGGTGTAGCGTGCGAAGATCGCCTGAATCTGGCGAGACGCTTCTTTATACGCCTCATAACGACCGGGTAATAAGGTGAGATGCGGGCACAGTTTTAACGCCATCCCCGTGGGCATCGCGCTGCGTACGCCAAATTTCCGCGCCGGGTAATTGGCGGTGCTGATCACCCCCCGGCGTTCACGGCTGCCACCGATAGCGATCGGGATATCACGCAGCGCGGGGTTATCACGCATTTCCACCGCCGCGAAAAAGCAGTCCATATCGACATGTATGATTTTACGCATCACCCCTCCCACAAAACTGTTTAAATATACAGTATTCTTTATAGTGTGAGAAGTCCGAACAGGTAGACATTGAACACGCCTCCCAATCCCCACGTTGCGCGGGGCGAGAGAACAGAATTAATGAGGCACAACAACGGGGGGGTGACGTAAAGAAGTCACCTACTTTTGTTTATCCAGCTTATCCACCAACGGCTGCACAACCTTCTCGCCGTGCTGACCAAAGTATTGATACAGCGTGTCGGAGGCACTTTGCGTCAACACCATGATCTCGATGCGGCGATTGCCCGCGCTCTCTGGATTATTCGCATCCAGCAGCATCTGGTCTGCCATGGCGCTGACCTGCATGACTTTATCCTGAGGCATCCCCGCTTCTTCCAGCACGCGTAACCCCTGGGGGACGATCTCCATCTCCAGGTTAGTTTCCATATGCGCATTGTGAGCGATGGTGTTGATATCAGTCACCAGCTCCCCGAGCTCAGTGGCGGATCTCTTCTTCAGCAGCGCGGTCTTTTCATTCACATCCATGACCTTTTTGGCTGTCTCTTCCGTCAGCTGCGCCGTTTCCTGTGGCGTCGATTTTTTATCCAGCGTATTGCGGGCAACATTTTTATTGCTCACGCTCGGCGTAATCGGCTTTTTGCCTATTTTGTTTAATGGCGTAAGCCCTCCCCCGTTGAAGATGGACTGGCCGTGCAGCGCCGCAACGATATTTTCACGATCGGATTTACTGACGTTGTTGACAATCAACTTTATCGTGGTCAATAAAGGTGCTGAACGTATCTCCGAGGTGTCCTCCCGCTTTACGCTGGACGCGATGCCCGGTAAACAGATGGCGATTGATGCCGATCTGAATGCCGGGTTGATCAACCAGGCGCAGGCGCAAACACGACGCAAAGACGTGGCAGGTGAGGCAGATTTCTACGGTGCGATGGATGGTGCTTCAAAGTTCGTGCGTGGGGACGCCATCGCCGGGATGATGATCCTGGCCATCAACCTGATCGGCGGCGTCTGTATTGGGATCTTTAAATACGATTTAAGCGCTGAGGCCGCGTTCCAGCAATACATGCTGATGACCATCGGTGACGGCCTGGTCGCGCAAATCCCGTCTTTGCTGCTGTCGACGGCGGCGGCGATTATCGTCACGCGCGTCAGCGACAGCGGCGATATTGCTACCGACGTACGTAGCCAGCTGCTGGCCAGCCCTTCGGTGCTCTATACCGCCACCAGCATTATGTTCATGCTGGCCGTTGTGCCGGGCATGCCACATTTCCCTTTCCTGGCATTTACGGCGCTGTTAGGGTTCACCGCCTGGCGCATGAGCAAGCGTCCGAAAGTCGCCGAGACTGAAGAGAAAAATCTCGAAACGCTGACCAAAACCATCACCGAAACCACCGAGCAGCAGGTCAGTTGGGAAACCATTCCGTTAATTGAGCCCATTAGCCTGAGTCTGGGCTATAAGCGGGTGGCGCTGGTCGATAAATCGAAAGGTAATCCGCTGACCCAGCGTATTCGTGGCGTGCGGCAGGTGATTTCTGACGGCAACGGCGTGTTGCTGCCTGAAATTCGTATCCGCGAAAACTTCAGACTGAAACCCACGCAGTACGCCATTTTCATCAATGGGATTAAAGCGGATGAGGCGGATATCCCCTCAGATAAGCTGATGGCGCTACCCTCCAGCGAAACTTACGGCGAAATAGATGGCGTATTAGGGAACGACCCGGCCTACGGGATGCCCGTTACCTGGATTGTGCCGGCGCAAAAAGCCAAGGCGTTAAATATGGGGTATCAGGTGATTGACAACGCCAGCGTCATTGCCACGCACGTGAATAAGATTATTCGTCGCTATATTCCCGATCTGTTTAATTACGATGATATTACGCAGTTACATAACCGCCTGTCGTCCATGGCACCGCGTCTGGCGGAAGATCTCAGTGCGGCGCTGAATTACAGCCAGTTATTGAAGGTTTACCGGACGCTGCTTATCGAAGGCGTTTCATTACGCGATATCGTTACCATTGCCACCGTGCTGGTTGCCAGCAGCGCGACCACCAAAGATCCCATTCTGCTGACGGCAGATGTCCGTCTTGCGCTGCGTCGCAGTATTACTCACCCGTTTGTACGCAAAGATGAGCTGGCGGTCTACACGCTCAATAGTGAACTGGAGAATTTACTGGCAAACGTGGTTAATCAGGCACAGCAAAGTGGCAAAGTGATGCTCGACAGCGTACCGGTCGATCCGAATATGCTTAATCAGTTCCAGAGCAATGTGCCGCAGATAAAAGAACAAATGAAAGCCGCGGGGAAAGAACCGATATTGTTGGTCGCTCCACAGTTACGTCCGCTGCTCGCTCGCTATGCTCGTCTGTTCGCGCCGGGGCTACAGGTGCTGTCTTATAATGAAGTGCCGGATGAGCTGGAATTAAAAATTATGGGCGCGTTGAGCTAACGCGTGATGAGGCGGTGCTGAAAGTACCGCCTGACTATTACAGAATTGTATTTTCCGTCAGAATTCGTCGGGCACCGAGATAATGATCCTGCCAGAAAGGTTCGGACAAGGTGCTGACCCGGATCGTTTCGCCGGTACGTGGCGACTCAATAAATTGCCCCTGCCCCAAATAGACGCCCATATGATCGGCAATATCCCGGCTGTGAATATGGAAAAACAGTAAATCACCACGACGTAAATCGCGATTAGAGACAATTGTCGCCCGCCGATAGTGATACATTTCATTGGCAGTACGGGGCAGTTTCGCCGCCAGAATTTTATTGTAGGCATAGAAAACGAGCCCGCTGCAGTCAAAGCCTTCATCCGGACGGGTTCCCCCCCACAGATACGGTTTACCTAACTGTTGCTCAAGGCGATGAATCGCCACTTCGGTGATGTTGTGCAGGTGATCGCTACTGAGAAAATGAGGATTTTCGGCGAGTTCCTGCCAGCGATGATCGCTGGCTTTAAGCGGACCTGGGAACCACTCCGGGTGCTGTTTAATCTGCACGCGATTCTGCTGGCGCAGTGCCTTTTTACTTTCCGCATTACCTTCTACCACGTAGCTGGCCTGCTTTTTTACCTGCACATGATACTGCTTTAGTAACCGGGCACGATTACGCATACGCAACTGCGCCGCATAGTTTAAGGGGGTATTTGATAAGACAGGCTGAACTTTGGCGATACACGGTAATGACAACACGACACACAAAGACAGCAGGCCCGGCAAAAGGCGTCGGGGTGCAGTGGCAAAAGACATGAAAAAAGAATACCTGGTCAAACACGTTCGGCGCAGTGTACTGCTATTGGCGGGATATCTTTTTTAATATTTGATTATTAATAGATTAATTTTTTAAATTCAATAGATTAGAAAGTCAGTATTAATCTTATGCAATGGACGGATAGCAGCGACAAATTACGCCGCTGTCTGACTGCCTTTAAGTCCAATTTTGCGTATAAAGAGAAACTAAAGTGTAAACGCAGCACGAGAGACTTGCGAAAAACTTTCTTGGTGCTAATGTGAGCGCTCCAAATCCAGATTTATCCGATTTGGCGACTCTATTTGCCGTCCTGGCGTGTGTAACCGTTTTATCAAGGAATAAGCAGTATGCGTAAAATCGCATTTTTTCTTGCGATGCTTTTATTACCGTGCGTTTCATTTGCCGGTTTGCTGAGCAGTAGCAGTCCAACTGCACCTGTCAGCAAAGAATATAAGCAGCAATTGATGGGATCTCCTGTCTATATTCAGATCTTTAAAGAAGAACGCACGCTGGATCTGTACGTCAAGATGGGCGAACAGTATCAATTGCTCGACAGCTACAAGATCTGTAACTATTCCGGCGGGTTAGGACCCAAGCAACGTCAGGGCGATTTTAAAAGCCCGGAAGGGTTTTACAGCGTACAACGCGGTCAGCTCAAACCGGATAGCCGCTTCTATAAAGCGATTAATATTGGCTTTCCCAACGCCTATGACCGCGCGCACGGGTACGAAGGTAAATACCTGATGATCCACGGCGCCTGCGTTTCTGTCGGCTGCTATGCCATGACCGACAACGGCATTGATGAGATTTTCCAGTTTGTCACTGGGGCGTTAGTATTTGGCCAGTCCAGCGTGCAGGTCAGCATTTATCCGTTCCGCATGACCGATACCAACATGAAGCGCCACCAGAACTCGTATTACAAAGAGTTCTGGTCACAGCTAAAACCGGGATACGACTATTTTGAACAGACGCGTAAGCCACCGACTGTTTCCGTGGTCGATGGTCGTTACGTCGTTAGCAAACCGTTGAGTCATGAAGTGATACAGCCACAGCTGGCGTCAAACTACACGCTCCCCGAGACAAAATAGCGCCCATTCACCTGGCATAATCTTTTGCCAGGTTTCATTGCCCGTCAGCGGCTGCGTCGCGATCACGGTGACCACATCATTGGGTGTGGTCTCGGAGCTAAAGTCGATTTCTACATCCTGATCCAATAACGTCGCCACGCCGAAGGGTGCGCGGCGGGTGATCCAGAACAGATTGGTCGAACAGAACGCCATCACGTAGCGCCCGTCAGACAACAACATGTTGAAGATGCCCTTCTCACGCAGTTCCCCGGCCAGGACGGCAATATATTTAAACACCGCTGTCATGTTGCCCGGCGTACGCGGATAACGTTCAACCAGCTTATGTAGCAGCCAGCAGAATGCTTTTTCGCTGTCGGTTTCTCCGACCGGACGGAAATTACCGGTTTCCAGCGATTTATAACCGCTTAGCTGCCCGTTATGGGCATAGGTCCAGTTGCGCCCCCACAGTTCACGCGTGAACGGATGGGTATTTTCCAGCGCCACTTCTCCCCGATTCGCCTGACGAATATGAGCAATCACGGAACAGGATTTGATGGGATAGTCTTGTACCAGTTTGGCGATAGGCGAGTTAAAGCTGGGTTGCGGATCTTTAAATGTACGGCAACCCTTACCTTCATAAAACGTAATCCCCCAGCCGTCTTTGTGCGGCCCGGTACCTCCCCCGCGCTGAACCAGCCCGGTGAAGCTAAAGCAAATATCGGTTGGCACGTTGGCGCTCATCCCGAGCAGTTCGCACATATATCACCTACCTTAAAACGGTTAATTGCCTGATAAGACTAGCAAAGCACTGCTCGTAGGCCGGATAAGACGCTTGCGTCGCCATCCGGCACAATGCCCGATGGCGCTTCGCTTATCGGGCCTACAAGTTCCTGGCCCGATAAGACCGGCAAAAATTATCGGCTTATTTAACCATCTCTTTTTCAATCAGCTGAATCAGAATATGAATCACTTTAATGTGAATTTCCTGAATACGGTCAGCATAGCCAAAGTGCGGGACGCGAATTTCAATGTCGGCGCTGCCGGCCATTTTACCGCCATCTTTCCCGGTCAGGGTGATGACTTTCATTCCTTTCTCACGCGCAGCGGCAATGGCTTTAATCACGTTTGCCGAGTTACCGGAGGTCGAAATGCCTAACAGGACATCCCCTTCACGCCCTACCGCTTCAACATAGCGAGAGAAAATATAATCGTAACCGAAATCATTGCTGACGCAGGAGATATGGCTGACATCAGAGATAGCGATCGCCGGATAGCCCGGACGGTTTTCACGGTAGCGCCCGGTCAGCTCTTCAGCAAAGTGCATTGCGTCGCAATGGGAGCCGCCGTTACCGCAGGAAAGTACCTTGCCACCCGCTTTAAAACTGTCTGCCAGCAGGACCGCCGCGCGCTGAATAGCGTGAATATTGGCGTCATCTTTTAAAAAATTAGCCAGCGTTTCCGCCGCTTCGTTCAGTTCGTTACGAATAAGATCCTGGTACATGAGGATATCCTTCAGTATGAATGTAAATGACAAGATGCAGTGTACCGGATAGCACTACAGGCGAGAAGCATAAGCCACAGGAATGGCTGTGGCTTTTGATTTTTTGTGCCGGTGAAAACAACAACAATGTGAGCTTTGTTGTAATTATTTTGTAAACACATTGATAAAAGAATTTACATCCACTACAACCATATCATCACAAGTGGTCAGACCTCCTACAAGCAAGGGAGCTTTTCGATATGATGATTTTGAGTATTCTCGCAACGATTGTTCTGCTCGGCGTATTATTTTATCACCGCGTGAGCTTGTTTCTCAGCAGCGTAATTTTGCTCGCATGGACGGCTGCGCTCGGCGTAGCTGGCCTGTGGTCGGTCTGGCTGCTGGTTCCTCTGGCCATTATTCTGGTGCCGTTTAACGTTACGCCGATGCGTAAATCCATGATCTCTGCGCCAGTGTTCCGCGGCTTCCGCAAGGTTATGCCGCCGATGTCGCGCACTGAGAAAGAAGCGATTGATGCCGGTACCACCTGGTGGGAAGGCGATCTGTTCCAGGGCAAACCGGACTGGAAGAAATTGCACAGCTATCCGCAGCCACGCCTGACGGCAGAAGAGCAGGCCTTTATTGACGGTCCGGTCGAAGAAGCGTGCCGCATGGCAAACGACTTCCAGATCACCCATGAATTAGCGGATCTGCCGCCAGAACTGTGGGCGTATCTGAAAGAGCACCGCTTCTTCGCGATGATCATCAAGAAAGAGTACGGCGGTCTGGAATTCTCTGCTTATGCACAGGCTCGCGTACTGCAAAAACTCTCCGGCGTCTCCGGGATCCTGGCGATCACCGTTGGCGTACCTAACTCATTAGGCCCGGGCGAACTGCTGCAACATTACGGCACCGAAGAACAGAAAAACCATTATTTGCCGCGTCTGGCGCGTGGTCAGGAAATCCCTTGCTTTGCGCTGACCAGCCCGGAAGCGGGTTCCGACGCAGGGGCGATTCCGGATACCGGCGTAGTTTGCATGGGTGAATGGCAGGGTCAGCAGGTGCTGGGTATGCGCCTGACCTGGAACAAACGCTATATCACGCTGGCCCCTATCGCCACCGTGCTAGGCCTGGCGTTTAAACTCTCCGACCCGGAAAAACTGCTGGGCGGTGAAGAAGATCTGGGCATTACCTGCGCGCTGATCCCCACCTCAACACCGGGTGTAGAAATTGGTCGTCGCCACTTCCCGCTGAACGTCCCGTTCCAGAACGGTCCGACGCTGGGTAAAGATGTTTTTGTACCGATTGATTACATTATCGGTGGCCCGAAGATGGCCGGTCAGGGCTGGCGTATGCTGGTGGAATGTCTGTCTGTGGGGCGCGGCATTACGCTGCCATCTAACTCGACAGGTGGCGTGAAATCGGTTGCCATGGCAACAGGTGCCTATGCGCATATTCGTCGCCAGTTCAAAATCTCTATCGGCAAGATGGAAGGTATTGAAGAACCGCTGGCGCGTATTGCCGGTAACGCCTACGTGATGGACGCCGCGGCGTCGCTGATTACCTACGGTATTATGCTCGGCGAAAAACCAGCGGTACTTTCCGCCATCGTGAAATATCACTGTACCCACCGCGGGCAGCAGTCAATCATCGATGCGATGGATATCACTGGCGGTAAAGGCATTATGCTGGGCGAAAGCAACTTCCTGGCGCGTGCTTACCAGGGCGCCCCGATCGCCATCACCGTTGAAGGTGCCAATATTCTGACCCGTAGCATGATGATCTTCGGCCAGGGGGCAATTCGTTGCCATCCGTACGTGCTGGAAGAGATGGCGGCGGCGCAGAACAACGATGTGAATGCGTTCGATAAGCTGCTGTTTAAGCACATTGGTCACGTCGGCAGCAATAAGGTACGCAGTTTCTGGCTCGGTCTGACGCGCGGGCTTACCAGCAGCACGCCAACCGGTGATGCCACCAAACGTTACTACCAGCACCTGAACCGTCTGAGCGCCAACCTGGCATTACTCTCAGATGTCTCCATGGCCGTGCTGGGCGGTAGTCTGAAGCGTCGCGAGCGTATCTCCGCGCGTCTGGGCGATGTGTTAAGTCAGCTGTATCTGGCTTCCGCCGTGCTGAAGCGTTATGACGACGAAGGCCGCCATGAAGCCGACCTGCCGCTGGTTCACTGGGGCGTACAGGATGCGTTGTATAAAGCGGAACAGGCGATGGACGATCTGCTGCAAAACTTCCCGAATCGTTTCGTTGCCGGGCTGCTGAATGTGGTTATCTTCCCGACTGGTCGCCACTACCATGCGCCTTCTGACAAACTGGATCATAAAGTTGCGAAGATTTTGCAGGTACCGAGCGCAACCCGTTCACGCATCGGTCGCGGTCAGTACCTGACGCCAAGCCAATACAATCCGGTCGGCTTGTTGGAAGAAGCGTTGCTGGACGTGATTGCCGCCGACCCTATCCACCAGCGTATCTGCAAAGAGCTGGGTAAAAACCTGCCGTTTACCCGCCTGGATGAACTGGCGCGTAACGCGCTGGCAAAAGGGTTGATTGATAAAGACGAAGCCGCGATTCTGGTGAAAGCGGAAGAGAGCCGTCTGCGCAGCATCAACGTGGATGATTTTGCCCCTGAGGAGCTGGCGACCCAGCCGGTAAAGTTGCCAGAGAAAGTGCGTAAAGTCGAAGCGGCATAGCGATCGCGCACGACTTCCAGCCCCGCTTAACGCGGGGCTTTTTATTGCCACATTTTCGGTAATGCTCATGCTACAGTGTCAAAATGCTGTTCAACGAGGAGCCTCGATCGTGCCTGGTTTGAAAATTACCCTACTGCAACAACCACTGATCTGGATGGATGGCCCGGCTAACCTGCGCCATTTCGACCGACAGCTTGAAACCATCACCGGACGAGACGTCATTGTATTGCCCGAGATGTTTACCAGCGGCTTTGCGATGGAAGCGGCCAGCTCGTCGCTTACGCAGGAAGAGGTTGTTCGCTGGATGCACGCCAAAGCGCAGCAGACAAATGCGCTAATCGCCGGCAGCGCTGCGTTACAGTCAGAACGTGGCCCGGTAAATCGTTTTTTACTGGTAGACCCCGAAGGATGCGTTCATTTTTATGATAAACGCCACCTGTTCCGCATGGCGAACGAGCACCAGTATTATCAGGCTGGAGAAGAACGCGTCATTGTTCAATGGCGCGGCTGGCGTATTTTACCGCTGGTCTGTTATGACCTGCGGTTTCCGGTATGGTCACGCAATCGCGAGGATTATGACCTGGCATTATATGTCGCAAACTGGCCTGCACCACGCTCACTGCACTGGCAGGCACTGCTGGTCGCCCGGGCAATTGAGAACCAGGCTTATGTAGCAGGATGTAACCGGGTTGGTAGCGATGGCAATGGCCATCATTATCGCGGGGACAGCCGGGTAATTAACCCGCAAGGGGAAATTATTGCCACCGCCGAGGCGCACCAGGCCACGCGGATTGATGCTGAGCTGTCGCTTACAGCATTGCGGGAGTATCGCGAGAAGTTTCCAGCCTGGCAGGATGCCGACCCGTTTACGCTATAGAGATATCTCTTCTCGCCCGTTACGGAATGGTTTCCCCGTGGCGGGATTGTTTCACTCCGTAACGCACCGCAAAACAAATTCGCGTGGCGACATGCTTCAGGCAACGTATTCTGACAAGGATACTCACACGTAAATTCCCTTATCAGGATATCAAAATGAAGAAATTCGTACGCATGACGTTGCTGGCTGCTACCCTGGCGGGCGCCTCCTTTAGCACACTTGCAGCAAACGTATCCAACGTTCCGGCTCCGGCCCAGGATCCAGTGGTACAGCACCTAAAACTGAGCAATGACCAGGTGGCGCAGATTAAAAAGCTGCACCAACAACTGGAAACCAATGTCAGCCAGATTTCGGTGAACGACGTTAAAGACGGCGTGCTGATTGACGTGATCAAGTCCGGAAAATGGGATGATGCCGCTGTTAAGAAACAGCTTGCCGCGTTCAGCAACATCGAACAGCAGGCACGTTACTACCGCGTGAAATACTACTTTGACCTGAGCAAAGTCCTCACACCAGAGCAGCGTAAGCTGGTGCAAAAAGATATTGCACAGACGCTGGGCGAGTAATGCTGACAGCTCGTTACCCTTGGTAGCGAGCGGGTTATTTTTTTGGCGTGCTAAAACGACGAAAGCCTGAATCATTGCTGATTCAGGCTTTCTGAATAGTGGCGGAATGGACGGGACTCGAACCCGCGACCCCCTGCGTGACAGGCAGGTATTCTAACCAACTGAACTACCACTCCGCGTTGTGTTCCGCTTGGGAACGAAGCGAATATTACGGATTGCCTCGCCCCTCGTCAACGCTTTTTCTCACGTTTTTAATCGTTTGCTGCAAAAATCACCCGAATAGCCATTTCTGCACGGTAAACGCGCAAACTATGCCCGCCAGAGGCAACTTCCGCCCTTCTTCTGAACCAGGTCAAGGCGCGACTCATGGGCCGCTAACTCTTCATCAGTGGCGAAAACAACACGTAACTTGCCGGACTGACGCACAATCCGTTGGATCCCGGTATCATTCTGCTGCTGGCTGTCACCTTCCATGGAAAATGCCATCGTGGTCTGCCCACCGGTCATCATCAGATAAACGTCGGCCAGAATCTGGGCATCGAGCAATGCGCCGTGCAAGGTACGCTTGCTGTTGTCTATCTCATAACGCGAGCATAGTGCATCAAGGCTGTTACGCTTGCCAGGAAACATCTTCCTCGCCAGCGCCAGGCTATCGGTCACTTTACAGAAGGTGTTCGTTTTCGGGATATCGCGATGGAGCTTTGCAAACTCATAATCCATAAAGCCGATATCAAACGATGCGTTATGGATGACCAGCTCCGCACCGCGGATGTAGTCAAGAAACTCATCGGCAACATCGGCAAAAGTGGGCTTATCGAGCAGGAATTCATCCGCGATGCCGTGTACGCCAAACGCTTCCGGGTCCACCAGCCGATCGGGCTTCAGGTAAACGTGAAAGTTATTGCCGGTCAGGCGTCGGTTCACCACTTCAACCGCACCGATCTCAATAATCTTGTGGCCTTCGTAGTGGGCACCGATCTGGTTCATACCGGTGGTTTCGGTATCGAGGACGATCTGCCGTGTAATTCCAGTGCTCATAGCGGTCATTTATGTCAGACTTATCGTTTATATCGATCTCTAAAACAGGAAGTCTACCAGAGATGCTTAAACAGGTAGAAATTTTCACCGACGGTTCTTGCCTGGGAAATCCAGGGCCCGGCGGCTACGGGGCAATTTTACGCTTTCGCGGGCGCGAAAAAACCTTTAGCGAAGGATACAACCTCACCACCAATAATCGCATGGAGCTAATGGCGGCCATCGTCGCGCTGGAAGCACTTAAAGAACAATGTGAAGTGGTGCTCAGTACCGATAGCCAGTATGTGCGCCAGGGTATTACCCAGTGGATCCACAACTGGAAAAAACGCGGTTGGAAAACCGCAGACAAAAAACCGGTCAAGAATGTCGATCTCTGGAAACGCCTGGATGCGGCGCTGGGTCAGCACCAAATCAAGTGGGAATGGGTCAAAGGCCACGCGGGCCACCCGGAAAACGAACGCTGCGACGAGCTTGCCCGCGCCGCGGCGATGAGTCCTACACAGGATGATGTTGGGTATCAACCCGAAGCTTAAGCGTCCGGTTTACGGTATTGCCGGGTTGCACCAACGGCCTGGCGGATACGCGCTTTGCTTTTGTTTTGTTTCATTGGGTTAAGCGTAAGCGGGATAGTTCGCTTGCGCGCGACCACCAGCTGCATACATCCCAACGCCGGAATATGCGCACTTAACATTTCCCCCCCCTGCCTCTTCCAGGGCAAAACGTGAAAACGGCTGACGTGCAGCACTTCGAAATTCAGCAACGAAAGCCAGTCCAGCTGGCGCATCAGCGTAAACATCCGGCTGTTGTAAGGTGATGTTTTACGTAATACCGGTACCAGCTTGCGCAGGCCCATCAGGCTGACCGGGTTGAATCCGCTCAGTATTAACCAGCCGTCATCGATAAGCACACGATCGGCCTCGCGCAGTAAGCGATGCGGGTCGGAGCACCACGGCAGCGTATGCGCCAGCAGGCACACATCAACAGATTTATCGGCAAAGGGAAGATGCAGAGGATCCGCCAGCACCTGCATCGGCGAGCCTTGCGAAGAAACATTGACCTGATGAGAAACCGCGCACGCTTCGGAATTGATTTCTGCGCTTAAATTACCAATCTTAAGCAGATGAAAACCGTACATTTTCGCAAACCACGGGTTAAGCTGATACTCCAGCGCCTCACGATAGTGTTCGCCCCAGGGTAAATCATCCCAGCTCACGGGCGCTACGACAGTTTGAGGGAGCCTTGCCGGTTTCATCACAACCTTCCGTTTCGCATTGAGAGGTAATTTATGAATCTTAACAGTATTCCCGCCTTTGATGACAATTACATCTGGGTCCTGACCAATAATGAGAACCGTTGCCTGATTGTCGATCCTGGCGAGGCGGCTCCGGTGCTACAAGCCATTGCTGAGCACAACTGGGTGCCAGAGGCTATTTTACTTACCCACCACCATCATGATCACGTTGGCGGCGTGAAAGAACTTGTGCAGCGCTTTCCACAAATAGTGGTCTATGGACCTGCTGAAACACAAGATAAGGGAACCACACGTGTAGTCGAAGAGGGTGATATCGCACTCGTTTTAGGGCATGAATTTAGCGTATTTGCCACTCCGGGTCACACTTTAGGACATATCTGTTACTTCAGCCACCCTTATCTGTTTTGCGGCGACACGCTGTTTTCCGGCGGCTGCGGCCGGCTTTTTGAAGGCACAGCATTACAAATGTATCAATCACTTAAAAAAATAAGTGCCCTTCCGGATGATACGTTAATTTGTTGCGCACATGAGTACACTTTAGCAAATATGAAGTTTGCCTTAAGCATCCTCCCGCACGATCCGTCCATAAATGATTATTATCGTAAAGTTAATGAGTTACGCGTAAAAAACCAAATGACATTACCCGTAATTCTGAAAAATGAGCGCAGAAATAATATTTTTTTAAGAACGCAAGATATTGATTTAATTAATGAAATCAACAAAGAAACAATGTTGCAACAACCTGAAGCGCGTTTTGCGTGGTTAAGGTCAAAGAAAGATACGTTCTGACAATTCCGGGTTGCCTTTTGAAAACTTCGCCGTTATGATCGGTCGTCTTTTAAGCAACTATTGACACACACATGAAGGCAAAAGCGATATTACTCGCCTCTGTCCTGCTTGTTGGGTGCCAGAATACTGGTAACGTCCAACAACACGCACAGAGCCTTTCTGCAGCTGGTCAAGGGGAAGCAGGAAAGTTTACAAGCCAGGCGCGCTGGATGGACGATGGGACATCTATCGCCGCCGATCAGGATTTGTGGGCTTTCATTGGTGACGAGCTAAAGATGGGAATTCCGGAAAACAACCGGATTCGCGAACAGAAACAGAAGTATTTACGCAATAAGAGCTATCTCCACGATGTAACGTTACGGGCAGAGCCGTATATGTACTGGATAGCCGGGCAAGTTAAGAAACGTAACATGCCGATGGAGCTGGTACTCCTACCCATAGTGGAGAGCGCTTTTGATCCTCACGCAACGTCTGGCGCCAATGCCGCAGGCATTTGGCAGATCATTCCGAGCACGGGGCGCAATTATGGTTTAAAGCAGACCCGCAATTATGATGCACGTCGCGACATTGTGGCTTCCACCACTGCCGCGTTGGACATGATGCAGCGTCTGAACAAGATGTTTGATGGCGACTGGCTGCTGACCGTTGCCGCTTATAATAGCGGTGAAGGTCGCGTGATGAAGGCAATGAAAGCGAACAAATCTCGTGGCAAGCCCACCGATTTTTGGTCACTCCCTCTGCCTCAGGAAACGAAGCAGTATGTGCCAAAAATGCTGGCATTGAGTGATATTCTCAAGAACAGCAAGCGTTATGGCGTGCGTCTGCCAACCACAGACGAAAGCCGAGCGTTGGCACGTGTTCGCTTGAACAGCCCGGTTGAGATGGCTCAGGTTGCCGATATGGCGGGTATTTCCGTCAGCAAGCTGAAGACCTTCAATGCTGGCGTGAAAGGCTCCACGTTGGGTGTCAGCGGCCCGTAATATGTGATGGTGCCAAAGAAGCACGCGGAGAAACTGCGTGAGTCCCTGGCGTCAGGCGAAATTGCAGCCGTACAGTCAACGCTGGTCGCGGATAACACGCCGCTGAACAGCCGTAGCTACAAGGTTCGCTCTGGCGATACGCTTTCCGGCATCGCTTCACGTCTTGGCGTGAATGCGAATGAGCTAAAGCAGTGGAATAATCTGCGTAGTTCGACTCTGAAAGTGGGCCAAAGCTTGACCGTAGGTGCAGGCACCAGCGCGCAGCGACTGGCTAAAAACAGCGATAGCATTACCTATCGTGTACGTAAGGGCGATTCGCTTTCGAGCATAGCTAAACGTCACGGGGTCAACATCAAGGATGTGATGCGCTGGAATAACGATACCGACAATCTGCAGCCGGGCGATCAGCTGACGTTGTTTGTGAAAAACAACGGTATGCCGGACTCCTGATAGCAGCTTAAACATTAAGGCACTGGTTCCCCCCAGTGCCTTTTTTATTTATGCCGCTTTATGTGCCTCAACCATAATCGTGTCACTGGTGAACGACCCGTCCTGCTGTAACGCGAAGTAGGCCTGCACTTCGGCAGACGCACTCTGCTGGTATAAACGAACCGCGTCAATCAACACCTGCGGAGTACGCATCCGCGCGACCCATGAGCTAAACGCCAGCGGCAGGCGGTCCGTCAACACCGTATCGGCAATCAGATTGGCATTATTCATCAATGACAGCCACTCACCGCTGGAATAGTTGCGCACATGTGAGGTATCGCGTAACGCTTCAACGGTTTGCAGCCAGATGTCCCGCACCGGGTGCCCAGGTGACATGACATCCATCACAATCACCACGCCACCAGGTTTCAATACACGATTCACTTCTCGCAGCGCGCGTCCGACATCATGCCAGTGATGCGCAGAATAGCGGCTAATCACCACATCAAAAAAGCCATCCTCAAACGGCAGGCTTTCGGCATATCCTTGCCGGGTAGCGATATTGTCTAATCCCTTCTCTTTTGCCGCCTGCGCGACCACGTCGAGCATCTGCGCCGATAAATCATACGCCACGACCTGTTTTACCTGATGTGCCGCCGCAAAGCTGGCGTGTCCCGCACCACATCCCATGTCGAGAACGTTGGCCTGTGGAAATGCCGACAGCCTTTCCGCCAGCCGTTGTAAATCACGGCCAGAGGCGTGTACCGTGCTGGTTAAATAGGCATTCGCTTGCGAGCCAAACTGCTTTTCGACGTTGTCATGATGAGAGCGTGTAGTCATTGTGTTGTCCTTCGGTTGTGGTGAAAGATAAAGGACAGGCCTGCCCCACGGCAGACCTGACACACCTTTATTGTTCAGGCTTGCCGGGACTAAATTCAACGAGTAGTGGATTGTGATCGGATGCGCGCGTCACCAGCACAGAGGCTTCACTGACGTTCAAACCACGATAGAACACAAAATCGAGCGGGCGACCAAACGCGCGTCGACGCTGATCGTCGGTAAAGCGCACCTGGCGTAGCGACATTTCACGGGCGAAACGGTACAACGCATTCATCCGTCGACGGCTCCAGGCGTTGAAATCACCGGCCATAATCACCGGACCGCTGTGATGAGCAATCTGATCGCCAATGGGAAGTAACTGCTTACTATAGACATCCACCCCGAGGCTGAAGTTAACCGCGTGGATGTTCACCACCATCAATAAACGTGAGTCTGGCAGGGGATATACCGTCACCAGCGCCGACTTTGCCAGCCGTAAAATAGGCTCACGTTCGCGTAGAGGACAGCAGTAAACAGGATGTGCCGCCGACAGCGTCATGACCCCAGAGGGGTGCTGAGGCAGCACAAAGGCGGGAACCTGATCGGCAGCAAGATAGTTAGCGGTCGCAAACTGCACCAGTTCCGGCGTGGTTTGGGCTTCCTGCAATAACACCAGATGCGCGTCTTTGCCAAAGTTCTTCAGCACCGACAACCATTCTGCCCGCTGCTGTTTAAAAATATTCCACACCAGCACGCGAATACGGTCTTCACTGCTTAAGGGAACGCCGGCGGGTAATGCCTGACCAAGATGCGCAAACGACCCTGGCGGTAAAATCCGCTCAACGGGTTGCCCGGCAACATAGCGCATAGCATAGGTGTTTTTTCGCACTGTAGACTTTCAAACCTCTGTAACGTCAACCAGTCCGCAGCCGGACTGGTTCTTCTGTTATAGGGACTTTAGGGCTTACTTTCAACGAGCAATTGCAGTTTGTTTTGTAAGTGGGTACTTACATCAATGATTTATCCCAGCGTGATCCGCGCAGGTTTATCAAGACGACCGCTGATGCCCATCAGTAAGAAAGCAGCCAGTACGATAAGCGCGCCAATCCACGGCGTCTGCGCTAAGCCATAATGCTCTACCGTTTGCCCGCCAATCACCGAACCCAGTGCAATACCGACGTTAAACGCCGCAATGTTCAGTCCGGAGGCGACATCAACTGCATTGGGGGTAAATTGTTCCGCTTTCTGCACAACATAAACCTGTAATCCCGGTACGTTACCGAAGGCAAAGATCCCCATCACCAATATCGTTACCAGCGCCGCGTACTGCGTGGATGCCGTTAACTGGAATAGCATCAGCAGAACAAACAGTGCAGCAAAAATGAACTTCAATGCAGGGACTGCACCATGTTTATCCGCCAGTTTACCGCCCCAGATATTACCGATAGCCACAGAGACGCCGTATCCCAATAAGATCCAACTTACCGCTGTCGGGGAGAATCCGGCCAGATCCTGCATCATCGGTGCAAGGAAGGTAAACGCCGTAAAGACACCACCATAACCCAGCGCCGTAACCGCATAAATCAACAGCAGACGAGGATGGGTTAAGACTCTCACCTGATCGCGGATGCTGGCGGCAGCCCGACCTGGAATATTCGCCGGAATCAGCAACTGGCTGCTAATTAGCGCAATGACGCCCAGCATTGAGACTGCGAGGAAGGTTTCACGCCAACCAAAATGCTGACCGATAAATGTGCCCAGCGGAACGCCCGTCACCAGGGCCACCGTTAAACCGCCAAACATAATGGCGATGGCCGAAGCCGCTTTCTCTTTAGGCACCAGACTTGTTGCAATGGTTGAACCAATCGAGAAGAACACGCCGTGTGCAAGACCGGTCAACAGACGAGCGACAATTAAGGTCATATAGCCCGGAGCCTGCCATGCCAGCAAATTACCGGCAGTAAACAGCACCATCAGCGCAACCAGCAGCTGTTTACGCGGCAGGCTCCCTGTCAGAGCGGTCAGCACTGGTGCGCCAATCGCCACCCCCAGCGCATAAATTGAAACCAGCATCCCCGCAGAAGGCAAAGAGATCGCCAGTTGTTCAGCAATAGTCGGTACCAGGCCGACAATCACAAATTCGGTCGTGCCAATGGCGAAGGCACTTATAGTCAGTGCGAATAAAGCGAGTGGCATAAATAAACTCCATATCATCAGTAATCAGATGACACACAGTATGCCGGGATGCTTTAATAACAAAAATATTCAAAATCTCAATATAATTTTGCTTCAGGTGCAAAAATGAAAGCAACCTCAGAAGAACTGGCGATTTTTGTGGCTGTTGTGGAAAGCGGCAGCTTTAGCCGCGCCGCAGAGCAGTTGGGACAGGCCAATTCTGCCGTCAGTCGGGCCGTAAAAAAACTGGAGATGAAACTGGGTGTCAGCTTGCTCAATCGGACCACCCGACAGCTAAGCCTGACCGAGGAAGGTGAACGTTACTTCAGGCGCGTACAGCTAATCTTGCAGGAAATGGCCGCCGCAGAGACGGAAATTATGGAGTCTCGCAATACGCCGCGTGGCTTGCTGCGCATTGACGCCGCAACGCCGGTTATGCTGCATTTCCTGATTCCGCTCATCAAGCCCTTCCGCGAACGCTATCCTGAGATGACGCTGTCGCTGGTCTCTTCAGAGACGTTCATCAATCTTATTGAACGAAAAGTGGATGTAGCTATACGTGCAGGCACGCTGACTGACTCGAGCCTACGCGCACGTCCATTGTTTACCAGCTATCGTAAGATTATTGCTTCGCCTGACTATATTGCGAAATTTGGTGTTCCAGAGAGCGTCGAAGCGCTTAAGCAGCACCTGTGTCTCGGTTTTTCTGAACCGGTTTCACTCAATACCTGGCCGATTGCCTGCAGCGATGGGCAGCTTCATGAGGCTGAATGCGGACTATCTTCTAACAGCGGCGAAACGCTAAAACAACTTTGTCTGAGCGGAAACGGTATTGCCTGTCTTTCAGATTATATGATTGATAAGGAGATCGCACGAGGTGAACTGGTCGAATTGTTGGCGGATAAACGCCTGCCAGTAGAGATGCCGTTCAGCGCCGTTTACTACAGCGATCGGGCAGTAAGCACTCGCATTCGGGCATTTATCGACTTTTTGAGTGAACATATAAGAACAGCTCCCGCAGGAGCTGTGAAAGAGGGTTAAAGGGCACAGAGGGTCGCTGGGTCAGGTCATTAGTCCCACTCGGGTGCCAGACCTTCCGGGCTAACCAGACGATCGTTGCAGTCCAGCGCCGCGATCGCCGCGTTGTCTTCAGCATCCAGACGCAGATCCAGCGCCAGCAGGTTACTGGCCAGGTTTTCTCGCTTCGTCGAAGAAGGGATCACCGAGTATCCCTCACCCATCGCCCATGCCAGAATCACCTGAGCCGGTGTCGCATTATGCTTCGCGGCAATACCGGCAATGACTTCATCTTTCAGTGCCTTACCGTATGCCAGCGTCATGTAAGACGTGATGTGAATACCGTGCGCTTTGGCCCAGTCAACCACCTGACGGCTTTGCAGATACGGGGACAGCTCAATCTGGTTGGTCGCGATGTTCTCTGCGCCCACTGCAGCAATGGCTCTTTCCATTAGCGGAATGGTAAAGTTAGAGATACCAATTTCGCGAGTCAGGCCCTGTGCTTTAGCTTCCAGTAATGCCTGCATAAATTCTTCAACAGAAACCGCATCGTTTGGTGAAGGCCAATGGATCAGCGTCAGATCAACGTAATTGGTACGCAGTTTCTTCAAACTCTCTTTCAGGCTCGGGATCAGTTTTTCTTCGCTGAGATTCTCAATCCAAATCTTGGTGGTGATATACAGGTCACTGCGCGGCACACCACTTTCAGCAATCGCCTGACCAACCGCGGCTTCGTTATCATAGATTTGTGCGGTATCGACGGCCCGATAGCCCAGTTCCAGAGCTGTTTTAACAGAAGCGATAACGACGTCGTCTTTCAGGCGAAAAGTACCTAAACCGAATGCAGGGATAGTCATAAATTTCCTCTTTTTAATCACAGTCTTCGTTAGTCGGAGGAGTATGGCCTTCTAACGTGTAGATAAAAAGAGCGTATAACGCAGAGGATTTTTGCAGATTTAGCAATAATTGAATGACAGCAAAAGAAAAAGCCCTGAGCGTTAACTCAGGGCTTTCAATAAGTGGCGGAACGGACGGGACTCGAACCCGCGACCCCCTGCGTGACAGGCAGGTATTCTAACCAACTGAACTACCGCTCCACCGAATTTCTTTGTCACTACCCGGATTTTTCATCCCGGTTTAC
>OJJJ01000333.1_pt1 | contig 26507 bp, 22 predicted proteins | sample 1596311 | NCBI WGS metagenome assembly OJJJ01 (sample SAMEA4350140, study PRJEB24818) | metagenome | biome: human; feature: gut; material: faeces | place: Denmark | collected 2013-09 | reverse complement strand
GTGTTTAAGAGACAGATTTAGTAGTTCTTTCTTCCGAAAAGTACAAAGATTGGTTGCCACAAAGAGAATATGTAATTAATCATAATACCACTTATGGTTATCATCAAAATGATAATGTCCCTCCGATAAACTCTTTTTTAAGAAAAGATAAATATGAAATTCTTACAATTGGGACTATTCGGGATTTTGAAATTAATTCAACTGTATTAGAAAATACTAAATCATCAGAAGTATTTAAATTTTCTTATATTGGAGATGGTGAAGTTAAAGAAAAATTGGAGACTTTCTCCAAAACTTTAGGGATTAATAATGTGGTATTTAAAGGAAGATATAACCCTGAAGATGAGCGCGAACTTATTTATAATTGTGACTTTGTAAGTGTGCTTAGATACTGTGATTCTGAAAATAACAAGACTGCTTTACCTAATCGCTTATATTCCGCTACAATAGCTGGGAAACCTTTAGTTGCGTATAAAGGAACTTATTTAGCTGAAATAATAGACTATTACAAGTTAGGAATTGTTTTGGACAGTCTAAATAATTTAGAAAAAGAGCTATTAAACTATATTGACAATGATTTTAAATACTACACAGTTGGAAGGAATAATTTCTTGGATAAAATAAAAGGCGATAATACAAATTTTAGAGAGTCGTTAATTCAAATTTTGAAAGGATAAATTATGTTTATCTATTTTTCTCTGTTTTTAATAATTACAATTTCTTACCTTAATGAGCTTTTTATGGCTATTATTTTTAATAAAAAAAGCCTATTTCATCGCACAACTTTATTTAAAATGATAGCTATCTTAGTTGTTTTTTTATTTTTAGCATTTAGATATAATAATGGTTGGGACTATATGCAATATTTTTATACCATTACTAATTATACAGAAACTAATATTGTTACAAGAGGAGAGTATTTAAACAACTTGCTTATTATCTTATCAAGATATCTCAATTCTCCTATATATTATTTTTTGATTAATGCAGCGATTCAAATATTTGGTCTAAGCTTTGTATGTTTAAAGTATTCACAAAATTTTTGGTTGAGCTTTTTATTATACATTTCGTATCCATTATTTTATTTGAATTCATTTAGCGTAGTTAGAATGATGACAGCTGTTGTAATAATTTTTATTGGTTATCATTTTTTAAGACAAAAAAAAATAGGGAAGTTCTTACTAATTATTGTGATTGCAAGTGGTTTTCATATGTCAGCTTTAATGGCGTTGTGCTTCATACCTGTCACTTTACTAGTATTTAACAGGAAGATAATATTTTTTCTAGGAATTTCAAGTTTTTTTCTAATTAATCTAATTTCTTTTGTTGTAACTAATTTTTTTCCGGTTTATCAAGTTTATTTAAATAGAAGTGAAAGTATCGAAGGAACAAAAGCAATTTTTATTTTGTTAGCAATTGCAATGCTTGCATTTTTTAACATTGAGAGATTTCAAAATAATTTATCTTTTAAATTATTTATAGTTGGTCTAATTATATATATATCCTTTTTCGGATATGGGACTATCTCTCACAGATTGTCATTGTATGGAACTATATTTTCAATATTAGTAGTCCCTGATTTGGTGGAAAAGATTTTGTTTAAATATAGATTGGTGTTGCTTATATTATATATACCTATCTGTTTCTTTATGTTCTACTATTCTTTACAACTAGGATCACAGACTTTTATTCCGTATAACTTTTTCTTTAGATTTAATTAAAGGGGTGTATTATGAAGATTGTTTTAAATGCTTATCTGGACAACAACATAGGTGATGACCTAATGATCTCTTTGTTCGCTTCGTATTTTTCTCAACATGATATATATTTATGCGTAGACAACAATATAGTGAAGAAACCTTTTGAGGGTATTAATAATATTAATTTTTTTAGATCTGAAGAACTAGTTACAATATTGAACGATACTGATCTCCATGTTACGATTGGAGGTTCTTTATTTACATTAACAAATTATAAAACTTGGATATATTTTTATAAAAGAATAAAATTATCTAGAATATTAAAGAGAAAGAATATTAAATCTGCTATTATTGGATGTAATCTTGGGCCATTTGATAAAAGGAATGTTGGGTTTTTCTTAGCAAAAGAAGAGATGCGGACAAAAGATTTAATAACTGTAAGAGATAAAGAGTCCTTTAATAAACTATCAGGAAAACTGAAGAATATAAACCTTCATCATTATCCTGATATTGTTTTTAATATGGAAAATAATCAAGAGAAAAAAGCTAAAACAAATATATTAGGAATATCTGTGTACAGATCTTTATCCAATAACATAGATAATTGGCAAACATATGAAAGTTTAGCTAAGATTGCAGATAGTTATATTGAAGAAACTAAGGGGAAAGTAAAATTACTTGCATTTGACTGTGAAAGAGAAAATGATTTAATCGGAGCTTATTATATAAAAAAACTATCAAAATATCCTGAGAATGTTGAAATAATTCCATATTTAAGTAATATAGATAAATTTTTATTGGAATTTTCAACCTGCGACATGATAATAGCTATTAGATTTCATAGTGCTGTATTAGCCGGAGTATATAATATACCTTTTATTCCAATAGCTTATTCGAATAAAATGAAAAACCTTATAACTGATAACAAAAAAGAATCTAAAGTTTATGAATTGAAAAAGTTGAGTGAGGATTATAATGAGATAGTAGAAAAAATAACAAATAACAATCTTTTTAGCTTTGACAATATTAATGGGCTGAATAATGGCTCCTTAAATCATTTCATTTCGATTGAGAAATTGTTGGAAGAGGATAAAAATGTGTAAAATAAGTGTTATTATACCAGTCTATAACAGAGAGACTACAATTTTGAGATGTTTAGATAGCTTGAAAAGTCAGACATTTGATGATTACGAAATTATTATTATTAATGATGGATCTACTGATAAATCGGAAGAATTGATTAATGAATATAGTGGTAATTTTCGTAGATTTCAATACATATCTATAGATAATAATGGTGTATCTAATGCTCGAAATATAGGTATTCTTAAATCCAATGGAAAGTATGTTACTTTCTTAGATTCAGATGATACTTATCAAGAGAATTTCTTAGCTTCAATGTATAATCAAATAAGTATAAACGATGCTGATGCCTGTTTTTGTGGACATTTTATAGTTAATTCTTATGATGAAAAGAAAAAAGCTAAAATATATTTTAAAAAAAGCAATTTACTTATAAATTATTTGAAAAATAAAACTACACCGAACACTAATTCATGGATTATTAGAAGAGACTTTTTAATTAATAAAAGACTATTTTTTGAAGTTGGAAATAACTTAGGAGAAGACATGATCTTCTTTACAAGTTTAATTTTAGTAACTAAAAATATAAATTTTGTTAAAGCTTATTTGACGAATTACTATATTTCTACAGAAGATAGTTTAAGTAAAAAGATCGATGACAAGGTACAACGAGATTTTTTATGGATGAATAAATTAAAGAAAAATATCAATGATAGCGATATAAGTACCAGAGAAAAGCATAAATCAATTAAAATTATTGAAAGATATAGGCTTCCTGTAGGAATCTTAAATACTATATTTTATAGTAATAATAGTTTTGAGGAAAAGAAAAAACTTTTCAAAAAAAATAAAAATTCAATCAAGAAAATGAAGCTTGTTAATGGAGTAAGGAGTCTGAAAGGGTTACTTATCTATTTATATTTTTCAATAAAATGATTTATTATGAGAGGACTTATAATGAAAAATTGTACTGTGACCTTTATTATAACGACATACAATAGAGAAAAATACTTATTACAATGTATTAACTCAATTATCATGCAGAAATGGGAGAATATCGAGATAGTTATAATAGATGATAATTCTTCAAATGATGTTTATTATAACTTGTTTAAAACTTTTGATAACAATAAAATTAAATATATTAAAAACGATATTAATATGGGGCCATCTTACTCAAGAAAACTTGGATTAGAGAAAGCTTCTGGAGAATTCATTATTTTCTGTGATGATGATGATTTTTATACTGATGATAGCTTTATTGAATTTGCTTACCAAATTTTTTCTCAAAAAGAAAGCGTTGGTATTGTAGGGTTTGACTCATATTTATTCAATGAAGATACAAATGAGAGGCGTCATTTAAGAGAAATAAAAGAGGACTCGATTTATTCGAATATTGTAGCTCTTGAACATTTTCAAAGAAAGGTACCAAAGCCAAAGTCGACTTTTACGACAATATTTCGCAAAAGTAAATTGATAGAAAGTGGAATATTAGATAGTTCAATGGTAAATGATACCATAATATATCTATATGGTTTGACTAAATCAGATATCTTTCTTTCATCTAAATGTATAGGCTGTTACAGAGTACATAGTCATAATATGACTAAAGGAGTAAATTCAGAGCTTATTTTGGATACTTTTGAAGAGAAGATGAAACTAAGTAAAGTGGTAGAAAGAATAGGTATAGACAGAAGAAAATGGCTTTTAAATCAAATAACTCTAACTGCAGAATATTATTGGTCCAATACTGATAAAAGACAACAAAATAAAGACATTGATAATTGGATTCTCAACAAATTAGGGTTTAATTCTTTTTTTCTTTTTCTTAGGAAGAATTGTATAAATTATAAAAGGTATATAAAAGAGAGGTTTCTATGAAAACTAGATTGCAGAAAACGGTTTTGAATTCTTCAGTGTCAGTTTTTATATTTGTATTAAGACTAATAATGAGTTTTTTAGTAAGATCTTTTTTTATTCAGTATTTAGGAATTGAATATTTAGGTCTAAATGGATTATTTACGAATATCTTAAGCTTTTTATCACTGGCAGAATTAGGTTTCGGGACATCTATCATTTATGAACTATATGAGCCGTTGGCAATTAAAGATAAAAAAGCATTAAGTGCTCTTATGAACCTTTATAAGAAATCTTATATGGTTATCGGGATTTCAGTCGGTATTTTAGGTGTTTTAATAATTCCTTTCCTACATTTATTTATCGAAGGTTCTAATGTATCGAATGTTTACTATATATATATATTGTTTTTGATTAATTCTGTAGTCAGCTATTTTTTTACTTATAAAAAATCATTACTTAATGCTGATCAAAAAAATTATGTTGTTGTTATAATTGAGTTTTCGTTCTTTGTTGCACTTAGTATTTCACAGATAATTTCTTTGATTCTTTTTAACAACTTTATTATATATTTGATTTTACAGATTATAGCTACAATAGGAGGTAATATTGTAATTTCATTTTTTGTTTCAAGAAAATATAAGGATATCTTTGCGATCAATCCAACAAAAACTTCTTCAGAAATACGCAATCGTTTGAAAAGAAATATTATTGGAAATTTTTCATCTCAAATCGGAAGTGTACTCGTCTTGGCTACTGATAATATAATGATATCTTATTTTATTGGTTTAGCGACAGTTGGTAAATACGCTAACTATACAATGATAATCACTGCTATTCGAGGTATTACAAGTCAGATTACAGGTGCTGTTACTCCTAGTTTAGGAAATGCTATTACAGAAAAAAACAAAAGGAAGGAATTAGAGTTATTTAAGATTCATTTGTTTATTAATTCATCAATAGTTTATTTTATTTCTGTTACGTTGGTTACAGTAATGAATCCTTTCATAGAACTTTGGGTCGGAAAAGATTTTCTTTTTTCGGATCAACTAATGTTACTTATAGTTATACAAATTACTTTACAAATATATCTGGGAACATGCAGAACATTTATAGCTGCATATGGAATATTCTGGCAACAGAGGTGGAAATCTATAATTGAAGGTTTAATAAATATATTGTTATCATTAGTCCTTGTGAAATCATTTAATTTAGGGATAAGTGGTATTATACTTGGAACAATTCTATCAACTATGTTAGTAATATTTTGGTATGAACCTTATCTCGTTTTTAAATATGGTTTGAAAACTTCTTCCATAGATTACGCAAAGAAAACTATAATTTTCTTTATTAAACTTTCTATAGCTATTACATTAGGACTTTTCTTAAAGCAATATATTCCTACTCATTCATTTATCGCTTTTATAATTGGCGTGTTTTGTACATTTTTATGTAATACGTTAGTTTATGTAATTTTATTTTCTTATGAACAGGATTTTAGAAATGCGCTATATTTCGTTAAGAAATTATCTTTAAATAGGAGTAAATAATTATGATAAAAATAATGACAATATTTGGTACAAGGCCAGAGGCTATCAAAATGGCACCACTTGTCAAAGCTATTGAAGAAGATCTTCGATTCGAATCAATTGTAACTGTGACGGCTCAGCATCGCCAAATGTTAGATCAGGTAATGAATATTTTTGATTTATCAGCAGATTACGATTTAAATATAATGAAAGATGGACAAACATTAGCGGGTATAACAAGTCGCGTAATAAAAGAATTAGATCAGATTTTTGAAGAAGCAAAACCAGATATTGTTCTTGTTCATGGTGATACGACAACAACTTTTTCGGCATCAATAGCTAGTTTTTATCATCAAATAAAAATTGGGCATGTAGAAGCAGGTCTAAGAACTTGGAATAAGTACTCTCCGTTTCCCGAAGAAATGAATAGACAGCTCACTGATGTTTTAGCAGATATTTATTTTGCTCCTACTGAGATGAGTAAGAAGAATTTATTAAATGAAAAAAGAAATGTCAGCGATATTTACGTTACCGGAAATACGGCTATTGATGCTATGAAATATACCATTTCAGACCAATATAGTCATTCTTTATTAACAGATATAGGGGATAAAAAAATAATACTAGTTACAATGCATAGAAGAGAAAACTTAGGAAATCCTATGAAGAACGTTTTCAAAGCGATAAATCGAATTGTCGAACACTTTGATGATGTACATGTGGTATTCCCTATGCATAAGAATCCGATAGTTCGAAAAACGGTAAAAGAAACTTTGATTGATTGCGATCGAATTCATTTAATTGAACCATTAGACGTGGTGGATTTTCAAAACTTTGCTAATCATAGCTATATGATTATGTCAGATTCTGGAGGAGTGCAAGAAGAAGCTCCTTCCTTAGGAAAACCTGTATTAGTCTTACGTGATACAACTGAGAGACCAGAAGGAATAGAGGCTGGCACATTAAGATTAGTTGGTACAAGTGAAGATAAAGTATTTGTCTCTGCCAAAGAATTGCTTGAAGATAATGATATTTACGACCAAATGTCTAAAGCTTCAAACCCTTACGGAGATGGATTTGCTAGTCAGAGAATTTTAGATGCTATTGCATACAGCTTTGGCTTAACTAATGAAAAACCTTCTGAGTTTTAAAACAAAGTACTCTGATATCTTGTATAGATATCAGAGTACTTTTCTATTTAATATGGATTTTAACTGTTTATCTGATAGGATAAAAAACACGCGGTTTTTTAAACTGCTTAAATTTTTTAGTACATAAACTTCCGCCAATCAAACAAATAAATCACCCCAATGGCTTTAAACGTCAAATAGATAAAATGACCATAATTATGGCCAATCAGATGTAACGCATCAGCGGAAGCTCCTTTATTCGACCAAAGAGTAAAACCTAATATAATGGCTAAGATCAGCAGACCTTTTCCTAATGCAAAGACAATTGTTTTTGCAGGGAGGGGTCTTTTTTTTGTGAGGAAAAAGCCGAATAAAAGGACAAAGTTAACTAGTAACAAAAAATGTGCAGCAGCTGTCCATAGGGTCATTGTTCCTGTAGGTATTAAGAAGTCGGTGAAAACGCAAGCGACGACTGCAGTCAAATTTAGCATGTATAGAGGAAGGCGGAAGGTTTTTTTCTTCTCCCCGATCTTTATTTCTGGTTCTTCTGCTAATTGTTCTGGTTTTAGCAGTGACTCTAAATCGATTTGATAGAGATCACTTAATTTGATCAATGTGTCGATGTCTGGGGTACTTCGATTGTTTTCCCAATTTGAGATCGTTTGTCTAGTAACAAATAATTTTTCGGAAACTTCTTGTTGGGTGAGTCCTAATTTCAAGCGACTCTCTTTTATTTTTTCAGCTATAGTCATTTCAATGCTCCTTCTGACATATCCTATCATAAAGCGGTTCAAAGAAACAATTGTAAAGCTCGATTTAACGAAAAAATGCACAAGATATTTTCTTTGTTCTTAAAAGATTAAATTTAAATGAGCTTATGCCAGATATCCCTAAAAAATTTCCTGAAAGTGCTCGATTTTTTCAGTGAATCCTTCACCTATAATAGGTAACAATTGTCATATATGAACTGATAAATGTTCAAAGATATCACATATTGAGAGTAGAAGATAGACTTGCTCGAATCATTCAAAAAAAGAATGCCACGATTAAGTAAAAAATAATTTGCTTTTTTGAAAATGAAATCATTGATAAAACAAGGATGCAAAGAAGATTTGCGCTGATTTGCACTGGATTTGCTTGAAGGTAAGGGTGCTTGAATTATAAAATTCTGAAGAGGTGATGCAATGCGATGACAAGTGAATTAAGTATACATACGCTCAATGGTATTTCATGTGTCCGCATAAAAATTTTTTGATAGGAGTGAATGATACGCTAAATAAAAAAATGTTTGTAAATTAAAAATTAATAAATTATAATGATTTTTAGGCGTAAAAAAAGTTTGGATAAAAAAGATTTAATTTTGAAAAAGAAGGTTAAGATGAAAGTTTGTGAAAAAGAAGTTTAAATCTATTCTATCTTTAGTAATCTTATTAAGTGCTGTGGTGGTAACGCCAGCATTTCAGGTAATGGCGGAAAGCCAAGTGTTTTCAGAATCTCCGCAGGTGGATCAGGAAGAAGTGAATACAGTGCAATCTGATGATACGAATGCTTCTGCGGATGCTAGACAAGCTACCTCTCAAGTAGAAAATCCTACGCTGACAACAACGACCTCATCGAGTGTGGATGTTAAGAACGAGCAAACACAAGCAAGTAGTAACAGTGAAGGAGCCACCAGCGGATCGGAAAATAAAGAAGAATCTGCTGTAGACACAGTAAATAATGACCCTTCTTCTGTTGATCCGTCTTCTGCAAGAGCTGCCAATGCGCAACTGACGGTTCAAGTTTTAGATAGTAATTCAAACCAGCCAATCCAAGGCGCTTATTTCACATTGACCTCCTCGACATCTGGTGAAGTGACGTTGTTAGTCACGGACAGTTCAGGAAAGGTAACGATTCAGGTTCCTTCAGGGGGCTACTTTATTAAGCAAGTGGGTACAACGAATCAAAGATTGAACTACGCATTTACATCGATTGGAAATTCTATCAATTTGCAAGCAGGAGAAACCAAAACATTGGCACTTTATGAGCGTCAAATTGTAGGCGAGTATGCTTTTGGAGATAGCCCCGATACGATTCATATTCCTGTAAACAGTAACTTCGATTTCTCAACACAGGCATTAGGGATCGAGGCGTTTAAGTTAAATTTTAGCGGCAACATAGAAAAAAGTATTTCTGACTCACAGATCTTTCCGTACTACACAAATGTTGATCCGAGCAAACTGGGGACTTACGTAGCAATTTTTATGGCTAGACAAGCCTCATATAGTGTATATACAACCCATGTAGTCAATGTCATTGTTGACCCGGAGCAGGTGGGAGAGGTAACTGTCAGATATCTTGATACTCAAGGGTAAGAAATCCATGAAACGAAGACTTTATCTGGTACCATTGGTGCTTCATATGATGCTAGTACGGATGAGTATAAGTTACCAATTGACGGTTACACCCTAGACGAAAGCCAATTACCAGAAAACAGTAAAGGCGTATTTAGTGAAACAGCACAAACCATCACCTACATTTACACAAAAAATCCGATACCAGCAGCAGATGTCACGGTCGAGTACGTAGATAGAGAAGGCAATGAAATTCACCCTTCACAAACGATCAGTGGAAACGTAGGTGATTCTTACGATGCCAGCACGAAGAACTATCAATTAGTGATTGAAGGCTACACCTTAGACGAAAGCCAATTACCAGAAAATCTTAAAGGTGTATTTAGCGAAACAGCACAAACCGTCACCTATGTGTATACAAAGAATCCGATACCAGCAGCGGATGTCACAGTGGAGTACGTGGATACAGAAGGCAACGAAATTCACGCTTCTCAAACGATTAATGGAAACCTAGGCGACTCTTACGATGCCAGCACAGATCAATATAAACTATCGATCGATGGCTATACACTAGATGAAAGCCAATTGCCAGAAAATAGCAAAGGCATATTTAGTGAAACCCAGCAAATAATTACCTACATTTACAAAAAAAATCCGATACCCGCAGCGGATGTAACGGTCGAGTACGTTGATACAGAAGGCAACGAAATTCACGCTGCTGAAAAAATTAGCGGTAATGTAGGTGATACATACGATGCCAGCACAGATCAATATAAACTATCGATCGATGGATACACCTTAGACGAAAGCCAATTGCCAGAAAATAGTAAAGGCGTGTTTAGCGAAACAGCACAAACCGTCACCTACATCTACACGAAAAATCCGATACCAGCAGCTGATGTAAAAGTGGAGTACGTGGATACGGAAGGCAAAGAAATACACGCTTTACAAACGATCAGTGGAAACGTGGGTGACTCTTACGATGCTAGTACAGAACAATATCAACTAACAATCGATGGCTACACTTTAGATAAAAGCCAATTGCCAGAAAATAGTAAAGGCGTATTTAGCGAAACGGCACAAACCGTCACCTATGTGTATACAAAGAATCCGATACCAGCAGCGGATGTAACGGTCGAGTATGTGGACATAGAAGGCAATGAAATTCACCCTTCACAAACGATCAGTGGAAACGTAGGTGAGTCTTACGATGCCAGCACGAAGAACTATCAATTAGTGATTGAAGGCTACACCTTAGACGAAAGCCAATTACCAGAAAACAGTACTGGCGTATTTAGTGAAACCGCGCAAACCGTCACCTACATTTACACAAAAAATCCCGTACCAGCAGCGGATGTGATGGTCGAGTATGTGGACACAGAAGGCAACGAAATACACGCTTCACAAACGATCAGAGGAAACGTAGGCGACTCTTACGATGCCAGTACAGAAGAATTTCAACTAGCGATCGAAGACTACACTTTAGACGAAAGCCAATTACCAGAAAATAGTAAAGGTGTATTTAGCGAAACAGCACAAACAATCATCTACATCTACACAAAAAATCCGATACCAGCAGCTGATGTAACGGTCGAATACGTAGATACAGAAGGCAAAGAAATTCATCCTTCACAAACGATCAGTGGAAACGTGGGCGAGTCTTACGATGCCAGCACAAAAAAATATCAACTAACAATCGACGGCTACATAGTAGACGAAAGTCGGCTGCCGCAAAATGCCAAAGGTACATTCGGTAAGGAAGAGGCAACTGTGACGTATGTTTATACAAAAGAAAACGCAGCAACCATCATTATTTCTGATAAAAAAGAAAAAGAACCATCGGCGACTGTTGTTTCGAAAAAAAGCGCTTCTGCACAAAGATTGCCGCAGACCGATGAACAGGGGACGTTGATCCCGTTTGTAGTTGGTTTGTTCTTTATCGCCACGGCAAGCTGGCTTTATTTCAGAAAGCGTAAATAGCGATTAAGTAAGCCATTGGGGAAAGGCGTTACTGACTATCAAAAAGGACAGCTATGCTTCAGCTGTCCTTTTTGTTGCTTATTTACCTAAAAATGAAATGAATCCCAGGGAATCATAAAGAAAATGGCAGATCCAGCTGACCCATACGCTATTGGATTTTTTCCAAACGTAGTTGAGTGCCAATCTTGCGGGCATCAAGGTGATCAATAATTGTGCTGGATGAAAACCGTACGCTGGGATGTGCCATAAAGCGAATAACACACTGCAAATGATGGATGACCAGGCAAAAGAAAGACCTCTTTTCTGCAACGCCAACAAGAGGTTGGTGCTAAGCAATTCTTCTCCCATCAACATGAAAGGTACTTGTAAAAAGACCATTTGGACAGTGATGGTTTCGCTGATCGAGTTGGTTGTTGGTTGTCCAAAAATAGCGGCATAAATAAAGGAAAAGAACACGCCAGTCAAAATGACGAAAGGGACACCCCATAATAAAACGATGAAACGAAAATGCTTGAATTGTTCCAAAAAGGTTCCTCGTAAAAGGAAGTACCCTGCGCCAAATGCCAAAATCACATTCCATACAGTACCAATGATGGATAAAACGGAAGCGCTTAGGGGTGTATAGGGAAGCATTTGATAGGTTAAACCGATGACTAATGTAAGAATAAATAAATACGTTGCTGACTTGTGTTTCATTTTGAACACGTCCTTTAAAGTAATTGTCACACGCTGAATTATAAACAGAATAAGCATCAAAGTACAAAAAGATATCTCTCATTATTTTTAAACAAAAAGAAAAAGCAGTGAACACGATATCATACTTGGCAGAATTGGTTTTCTTAAAAGCAGAATAAAGGATTTCTAAGAACAATTCTCAAAATTTGTGAACAAAAAGAGAAGTTTATAAGAATCTCTGTAACACTGTTGAAATATTGTTACGCTTATGTTACATTTTGTTTACGTTATTATGTTTGAGGGAGAATGTTTATGAAGAAAGCAAGCAATGTTTCAAATAATTCACAACATAGAGAAGCGACTTCTGAAAAACAAGCACCTACTTCAAGGGTCGAATCACATCAAAACCAAACTACGGGAACGACAAGACGCACGCCATCCGCCAATCGTCAAGTTTCTAAAAAGAAGCCAACCCATCGCAAGTATCTCTTTTCATTGATGACGCTGCTGACAATCGTGATTATCGCCACTGGGGGCTATATCGCCTTTACATTGAAGCAGCAAGAAGCATTGGCACGCGAAAAATATGAAGCTGCCGCGCAAAAGCTATTAGCATCGATCCAAGAAGAGCAGGCCAAAGAGGGAATTCCAGCAAAACTTGAAACATTGTCTGATGGGGACAAAAAAGAATTGATTTTCCGACCAAAAGAAGAAAATGCCATCCCTGTAAAGGATGCAAGTAAGAAATTATCGACCATGGCGAACAAGCTATGCAAAAAACACGCCGACAAAGAGACCGTTACGATCGCTCGGATTCAAGCACAAGCAGTTGCATCAAAAGTATCAACCTATTCCTTAAAAGCGGACAGCTATGTTTGGAATCGGGAGACTGGGCGGTTTGAAGATGCGGATAGCGTGGTTGCCGATCCAATTTTTATTTCCGAGAAAACTGGCAATGAACTATCCTTGAACGACTTGGTTCCAGATGAAGGCAGCTTGCTAGGGATCCAGCAAGTGATTCAACAAAAGCTTTTGGATCAAGCCAAAGAACCGACTAAAATCATTGATGCCGTCTTGGGGATGGACCGAATCACCTATGATTCAAAGTTTACTTATGATCCTGAAAAAATAACGCTCCAGTTGCCGCAAAATCAAACAGGTGTAGCCGAGATCACTTTGGCTTACAAAGAGATTGCACCGTTTATTGATCCAGAGCTTGTCAATGCGGATCAATTGAAAGAGCAACAAGCGATGTTAGACGAAAACAAAAAATATGTTGCGTTGACTTTCGATGATGGACCAAATGATACCTCGACATTGGATCTCTTAAAAATCTTGAAAGACAATGATGTGAAGGCAACGTTCTTTGAATTAGGCCAAATGGTGGATCGATACCCTGAAGTCGCGAAAAAAGTCCATGAGGAAGGGCATGAAATTGCCAGTCACTCCTATTCTCATCCTCAATTAAATACGTTGTCGCCAGAGGAGGTCAAAGCGGAAATAACCAAAACGGACAAAGCCATCTATCAGGCGACAGGGGTCTTGCCTAAGAATTTGCGCCCACCGTATGGGGCGATCGATCAGCAAAGCGCCCAAGCGGCAGGAAAATCGATCATTCAATGGAGTGTTGATACCGAGGATTGGAAGCTGAAAGATCCAAACAAGATTTTGAAGGTCGTCCAAAACAATGTTTACGATGGATCGATTATTTTGCTACATGATATTCATCCGAAATCTGTTCAAGCCGTGCCGGCCATCATCAAAGCACTCAAAGCGCAAGGCTATGAATTTGTGACGGTCGATCAATTGCTCAATGGCAGCCAAAAACCAATGTATCAATACTTTGGTGCAACAGATGAACGCAGTGTTAGCTAATAGCTGAAAAAGGAAGTGATGGCAATCATCACTTCCTTTTTTTATTAAACGAACGCTGCAGTTGCCGCTTTATCACTCGGAGGAGGCAAATGCTCGGAGGTAGTCATCATCCAGCAGTAAAGCAAAATCATCGGCAAGGGCACCTTGATCCAATTCTCGCATGATAGCTAGCATCTTTGTGATAATCCTTTTGCCTGCTTTTTTGTCACCGGTTCTTAAGAGCAACACGCCTTGGAAAAACTTGCAGACGGCTTGGTGGAAAAATTCTTTGTAGTCTGTCGCCAAAAGTTTTAATTGGACGACGAGAACTTCCGTCGCATCGTATTGCTGGTGTTTTAGCGTATATTCGATCAAATTGATCAGTAGTGTGCAATAGATTTCCCGACCTTTTTCCATATCGATGTAGTATTCGAGCATCTTGGATACTTTTTTGAAAAAGAGGAAATTATGGTCGTTGTCCAAAAGATCGATGGTGTTGCCAAAGAGTTGGATTTCTTGTAACGTCCAGCTCTCAACATCAACGAGATAGGAGATAATCGTTTGACGATCACATTCCAAAACCGCACGTTTCCGATAGACGCCATGCTCTGCCAAGCATTGCAGCATGCGAATCCGTGAGTGAACCTCCGCGATGCGGACATTGTTAAGTCGGCTAGAAGTTTGCTGCAGCTCCTGTAATAGAATTTGTAACTGGTTGATATCGTGCTTGTTTGAATATTGCGTGTACCGATGGTTGTAGCTGTTTTGCTCATCCAGCCGATAGCCATTCGCGATATAGAGAAATTCATCGATATCCATTGACAGATTTTCTAAGATTTGCAACAGCAGGTGGCAGAGAATACCGCAGTGCAGCAACACCAATCGTGGTACCAATGGGTGACAATGGCACGGATGGTTCAGATGGTACGGACGGTACCGATGGCACGGATGGCACCAATGGTTCTGATGGTACGAATGGTACCGACGGAAGTAACGGCGCTTGGGGCAATTGGGGAAACAATAATTGGAACAGCAACAATCACAACCAAAGCTGGTGGGGAAGTAAATTCTTGCCGAAAACGGGATCAGAAGGAACCTGGTACGCTTCAATGATTGGAGCAGCAGTCTTCGTTGTCGGAGGAATCGGCTTGTTCTTCAAAGCAAGAAAGAAAAAAGACCAGCAAAAATAGCATGACTTTACCAGCGGAGTGGACATCCTCCGCTGGTATCTCTAGTGAATCAAAACGTTGAAGCATTGATCATCGTTTCGTAAAGAAAGGGTTAGAAATGGTATGGAAAGCAGAAGGAGGGAAAAACGTTTTTACAAATGGACGATCGCTCAGTTGATTTTCTTGTTGACCAGCATCAGTTTCGTCAATTTGTATCTTTTAACAACGACCAAAGAAGCCGAGGCGGCAGTGAACGTATTAGATGTGGAAATTTTAAGCAATTTGACGAGTGCCAATACAAGTGGTACTTCAGCAAGTGCTCCTTGGCCAGGCAGTGTGACAAATCGACCAGTGACTTTTTCGATCAAAGGGAACGGGGGTTTGAACGCTTCTGTCAATGTCAACGGTGAGGATAAATTTGCTTTGTTGGCGATCCCCGCAGAGTTGAGAACTAGCATCAGTGCCAATGGATCAGCAGCTATCAAAACGTCGACCACAGTCAATATTGCCAATGTCCCGCTTTTGAATGCGATCTTAACAGCGCTTGATTCCTTGACCAGCTCCTTAAATTTCAATCTCGGGATCGTGCAAATCGATTTAACGGCTGTCAATTAGCAAATTTCCTTGCTAAAAACTGTTGGTAATTTAGGCAATGTAGAAATAAGCAGTCCGTTGCAGTTCACCACCCAAAGAGAAGCGTTGTATGCCAATATGAGTTCGAACCTCGGTGTCGTTTTAGGAACCAATGTCCCGCAAATTTTACGGAATTTAAGCACGGCGATTCAAAATACCCAGATCCGAGTGATCGGCATCGATATTGGTGGTGTCGTTCGTGCATTGCTGCAAGGGTTGCTGAATACCCTGCTTAACACTGTAACGTCAGCGTTAAATAATTTGGCAACCGTCCAAGAACAAATGGCGGATGCAGCCGTTTTAGGAGCAACGGATGTTCAAATTCCTACGCTACTTTCGGGTCCAGGACAGTTGACCGCAAATTGGACCGCCAATTTTTCGGCTTCTGTGTTGAAGGCAAAGCCGACGGACATCAATCTCTTGAACTTTAGTGCGCTAAATATCAGCAGTCGCCAAACCATGATTTATTTCATGGTCGAAGCACTGACGATGGATCGGACGAATCTGCCGACTCAGCTGAATTTTGGCCGACATGCCATTCAAACGAAAAAGAGTGAGACATGGCGGGCAACCGCCAACGGCGACCAAAGCGCAGCAGCTACAACTGGGATTTTACGGATCAATGATACCCGCAATCGTCAGAAAAAATGGCAAGTCAAGGTCAGACAATCCACCAATTGGGTCAATGGCACGCGAACATTGCCAGCTGCCGAATTAAGAGTTCAGCTTGGAACTGTCAATTCGACATTTACAGATGGTCGAGTGGTTTTACCTGATAATGCAACGATTGCCCTGCAGCAAAATGTCGAAAAAAATGTGGTGACGTTGGAAAATGCGGCATCGACTGGTGGACTGACTGTTAATTTTTCCCAGTTCAATTTATTTGTACCTGAGAAAACACCTAAATTTCAAGGTCAGTATCGCGCCACAGTCGTGTGGACCGTTTCTGATACACCTTGAAAAGGAAGAGCAGAATGAAAAAAAATTCCCTTGTGCTGCTTCTGATTTTGATGATCGGCAGTTTCTACAGTATCGTTCCATCAGCAGTAGCCAATACGACGACCGGCAACATTGAGTTTTATGAAGGACCAACGGAAACAGCTAGCAGTGATTCCATTGATGAAGAAATTGAACCACCGACCAGTCAAGAAACGGTTACTAACGCAGAAGAACCGCTGCCACAGCTTGCAGAAACCAATCACTTTTGGCTGCCCGTAATAGGCGGATTCTTCATTAGTCTGACATTGATCATTTGCATCAAAAAAAGGAGGATGGCAAAATGAGTTCAAAGAAAACGATAATAGGCGCATTGGGGGTATTGACTGCCCTTAGCATTGGTGCGACAGTGCAAGCAGATGACACGACCGGTGTCGTAGAATATACCTCTGGGGGCATCGTGTTTGACCCGGATAAAGGCGGGAGTGATCCCAATACGCAGCTACCAACGAATTTAGATTTTGGTGCCCATGAAATCCAAACAGAAAATGCCGAAACGTGGGTAGCTACTACGGATGGAACTGGACTACCTGGGGATGGGTCAACGCTGCAAAGAGGGGCAGTTGCGGTCAGCGATAATCGAGGACAGGCAAACTCTTCTTGGGCGATCAAAGTACGGCAAGCAACCCAATTTACGGCAGGAGACAGCACGTTGGACGGTGCGGTATTAACGGTAGATACGGGGACGTTGACCAATAACTTGAGTTCGCCGCCAACAGGAACCAGTGATATTGCCAATGGCGAGCTTGATTTTGCGGCGATCAACAATGAGTATGCGTTCTTGACCGCCAATGCTGGCGAAGGGATTGGTGAAACGTCGATGCCTTTAGAACAATTTACCCTTTCGATCCCAGCTAATACGGAAAAACAATCAGCAACCTACCAAACGACCCTCGTTTGGACGATCAGCAGTGCGCCGACGACCCCATAGGGCAGTAGTTATTGCGTAACAGTTAGCAGAAAAAAAGCAGCTTGCCTGAGCGGCTGCTTTTTATGCTAGCTGATTTTTCTTTCCTATATCGTGTAGAAAGGATCTGACAGGATGCATCAGAAGAAAGTTCGAGGCAAAGGATTTCAGTATTGGGTAGTAAGTATTCTAACGGTCTTATTTTTCATTGGTACGAGCAGTACGGGGGCAGCAGATTCACTGGATACCTTCGATGTTCAAATCAAATTGCCAGAGTCACAGCGGGACAAAGAGCTGATGTACTATGATTTGTTGCTGGAGCCCAAGGCAGAAGAAAAACTAGCGGTCATGGTTTCCAATAAAAGCGAGCAACCAATCAATCTACAGCTATCCTTTAATCGAGCGGTCACGAACATGACGGGTGTCGTTGAGTACTCTGGGGCAAATGAGGAAGCAACGCCTTCTGCTCCGTACGCGATCGAAGAACTCGTCACTTTAAGTGATGAAACCCTTTCGTTAGCCCCTAATGAGCAAAAAGAAATCACCTTGACAGTCCAGATGCCATCTGAATCCTTTGATGGGATTTTGGCAGGGGGACTATACGTCCAGCAAACCGGCAGTGAAGAATTTCAAGGAAATGTCCAAAACCTACTAGCCAGAGAAGTGGCGGTGTTGCTCCGTAACAAAGAGACCGACATCCCACCAGCGGTCCGAATTGAGGAAGCACATCTGGAAGAAATCAATCGCCGCAATGTCATCATCTTAGCGGTGGAAAATACAGCGGCAAATTATCTTAGTAAGGCCACGCTTGCTTATGAAGTGTTTCATGATGGACAAGCAACAGCGATCAAAGGGGAAAAAGAGATCCAATTAGCGCCCAATGCGTTAATGAATTACGCACTGCCATTAGATGGAAACGAACTGCAATCAGGAGAGTATGAAATAAAAACGACCCTCAAAGCAGCTGATCAACAATGGCAAGGAGAGCCTACCTTTCAAGTTAAAAGTCAAGAAGCGCAAGAAAGAAACGAGCAAGATGTCAGTATTGAAGAAACCTCTTCGCCGATCCTACTCTATTTATCGATTGGTGGTGTTTTATGTCTGATCATCGCCTATTTGATTTGGCATAATCGCAAGCTGAAGCGAGCATTGAAAAAAAGTGATGACTAGCAGGTAGTGGAAATCAACGGTGGTTGCAGGAAAAGTCTACTATTATAGTAAGAAATGTTTTCAAATAGCTAAAAGCAGCACCACTCATGAAAAGAATCGCAAAGAAAACCATTTATCATTGAGAATAAATGGTTTTTTCGTGTTCCGCACATTTTGTTGAGAACAGTGAAGGGGAAATTTTGACATTAACCAATAGGAGGTCATGTCATCACTGATGAATAATTGTTCTTCAATCGTTGAAAGGAGAGAAGCATCCAGTGGAAAATAAATAACGTTTGTGATGTTGGGTTCAAATCGTTTTTTTTTCACATGGAATTATCATAAAACTTTACCTAAAAGTGTTTCCGCTTCCCTGAAAGTCTGTCGTAGATATTGTTAAAAAAACATAATATTTTTTTGTTGGCTACGCTTACTCCCTTATAAAAGCTTTAAGAAAACTCTTTAGCGTGTCTTTTTATCTATAATAGGTTTAGACCAATTACAGCGTCTTTTCTTACTTTGTTTTTAATTTAAACTACCTTTTTTGCATGAATGTTTCGTTAATTCGTTTGAAAGTGCAAGCAGGCATTTTTGATTAAGAATACAATTAGAAATGATACAAAAAGGAGAATTAAGATGTCTGCAAATTTGAGCAATTTCGCTGTTTATATAGTAGATGACAACTTTTTTAATGAGAATTTGATGAAGAAAATGATTACGGAAAGTCGTGTTCCGCATTATTTAGTTGAGATTCTTTCGCCTGAAGCACTAGCCCCTTTTCTTGACGGATACCTAACAGATGTGAACGACCTCTTCTTATTTTCCATTGAAATGAAAGGATTTGATCGAAGTTTTCAATTAGCAGGAAGCTTGAGGGAACAATGCAAAAAGTGTCAAATCGCTTTTTATGGTGCCTATGCCTCCAAAATCGAAATCAAGAAGCTGAATCTTATCTGTCCTTTAGGGATCATCGATACAAAAGAAAAGGAGGTGGCAATGCAGCTAAAAAATTTATTAACGGAAGCGATCGAAGTCAAACGATCCTTACTCGGAAAAAAGCACTTATTAAAAATCGTCAGTAAAAGAGAGTTGATGGTGGTTGATGCAGAAGCAATCAACTATATTACAACGATCAAAGGAGAGCGAAACCGAATTGCTTTTCACCAAAAAAAGTCGATCGAATTTCTCGAAACTTCCTTGAAGGTGATCAAACAATTAGAGCTGCCAGAGTATTATAACGTCTTTAAATCTTACATTATCAATGCGCGACAAATCAAAATGATCGATCGAACAAACAATGTTTTGTGCTTTTTTAATGGAGAAGAGTTAGAAGTCGGGAAAAAAATCCGTAAGGCAATCAGTTAAAATTACATACATTTACTGGAGGAAAAAATGAATAAGAGAAGCAAAAGAATTCGTCATGGCATCGTTGTTACCGCACTAGGAATCACTCAAGTGATCACTCCGGTCATGGCGATAGCGGAAACAACCGAACAAGAACAGACCGTCAACACGCTAGACAAATCAGATCAACTACTAGAAACGATGACTGAATCGACAAATGAAGCTAACGGAAACGAAGCACAAGCAGCTGAGGATGCTCAAACAGATTATTCTTCCGAAGCGAGCAAAGAGGAATCATCAGCTGGTTCAGAAAACACGGAACCAAGTGAAACGAGCACATCGGCTTCCTCAAATAGAACGGAAGATTCTAGCCATGCGAGACAAGAAAGTTCTTCAACATCCGATTCAAAAGAAACCAAAGAAGAGCAACAGACACCTCGTATCAGCACGCGCATCAATGACCAAGAACTTTTGGAAAAAGGCACCCTGCTGACCATTGCTGGCGAAGAATTCAGCCGAACGGAAGAAACACGAATCTTAAACAATAGTCCAGTGAAACTGAAATTGGATTTTGAAATCAATGACAAAGATTATTTCGCTGGCACCACTGCTGTTTTTGACTTGCCGCAAGGCCTTGGCTTTAGTGATGTGCAAGAAACCAATGAAGCGATCAATGCATCGTGGGCTGTAGATAGTGCAGCTCATCAACTGATGATCACGTTTAATCAATCGGTTCATGATGCCTCTTTTTCGATCGAGTTGACTAGTTATCTATATTCAGAAGATAAGCCTCAGCTAACGATTGAGATCGGCGATCAAAACCAGACAAGCTATGCGATTGATTTGTATGAAGAGGTCGATCCGATTCAATATGTGTCAGAAAAAAATGTCTTTGGGATGGAAGGAATGGTCTACTACAATAACGATCGGACATTATCTGGAACGGAAACTCTTTCACTGAATTTGGTTGATACGCCGGGGGCTTCCTTCAAAAAGATTGAGACCCAACCGTTAAAAGTTTTCAGCTATGAGGTGGATATCAAAGGAAAGATCAAACCAGAAACACAGACAGCATTAGTCGAAGGGACGGACTATACGATCACTTCAAATAGTCTTTACAATACTGCCGTTGAAGTCAAACAGATGGACAAACAAAAGGCTTATGGGGTTTCTTATCAATTTACGATGAGCCTGACCGAGCTGACGGATTATACTGCTTCTTTTTCAAAAGGGTATCCAACGACCGGATTTGGTTCGGTACAGCTAAAACAAACAACTGCCCAAAACAGAGGGTTTTCCTTTATCGCAAAAACCAGCAAAGATGAAAAAGAAGTCGATTCTAGGTATTATATGGGGGTTGCTTCTGCCAGTTTTATGAATGGCCTTTCTAAAGGAAACTACTATGTATCAATTCATCAAATGCCGACGGAGATGAAAGCTGGTCAACAAATCATCCTTTCGAGTCAAAACGGACAGCCGATCACGGCGAAACAGTTAACAGCAAGAGATGCCTTCTATCAAAATGTGACTTTTTCGGATTATTTTTCTGTCGAAAATAGTGGGGACAAACTGATTGTGACCGCTACAAAAGACAGCAATCTCACTCTTGGTTCCACGAACGTAACCGTACCCTTTGATCAGAAAGATATCATTCTCAATGTCTCGACACCGTTGATCGCCAATAGAGAATTCAAAATCGTTGAAGACAACTATGTCGAACCAATCAGTGTTCTTAATCCCAACAATGCTGAAACGGCTTGGGGAAATTATGATCAAAATGGTGCTTACATGAGTGATACTTCCATCAACATCGAAGGCAGTAACTCACAACCAATCGAAAATTTACAAATGTTTATTGAACACCCAGAGTATCTTTCTTTGAGAAAGGTACCAAAAGTCAGTTTTTACTACACATTAGGAAAAGATTATACGATTGAAGAAGTAGCAGGCGGAACGATGGTCACCTTTACGTCGCCCATTACCTATTCCGTTCAATTTGATATTGGCTTCAATTACGTGCCAGACAGTTTAGCACCGACAAAATCGATTCCTAATGATACAATTCCAATCACGATTTCCGCAACGGGACTTGACACGGTTCATACCTCCGTCTATACCGGAAGAAAGCTGTATTCTGAACGCACGCTCCAAAGCAGTAAGAATCAGTTTTTAGTCAACGCGCGTCAAGATACCATCAGTGATTTGACTGTGGAGACCCATGTTCCGAAAAACACGGAGGTTGTTTTTTCGATCATTGATGTTTCCAATGATCAAGTAAACGGCATTTATCCGCAATATTGGGATCGCGGCGCTTATAATAATCAAGCCATGAAGTAAAGCGATCCGAATTATCCAACGATCACCCATGATGAAGAAACCAACTATTATACCTTTGATTTTGGGACGACCAATCGGCGCTACATTATTGCTTATCAATACGCCAATGGATGGCAGGAAATGAGTACGATTTATGTACCTGGTTATGCAAAAGAACCGTTATCTAATAATCAACAAGGCACAGCCACAGTTTCAGTATCCAATACGGCGACAGATATTATTGGCATTACGCAAAATACCGTCAATAATACGAAAAACATGACGCAGGTCAAGGTCACGACAAAAAATATCGATGATGGCTCGAAAAAAGTAGCAAATCCAACGATCCTTTTAAAATCGTTAGGGAACACCAATGGCGAAATCGATTTAGGATCGATCACTGTTTCGAATGTGCCAGATGACAGCTATGAAGTCAAAGAAGTTGATGGGAACGTACAGCTTGTCTTTTCAAACTATGTTCTAACGAAAAACATCGAAATCAGCTACAATGTGCTTTCCCAAAATGCCGGCCAAATCTCAGCCTCAGCGACGATCGTTTCTGATACGATCGATACCTTGTCGGAAGCCAAACGGACGGCTATCTCGACGGTGACCAATCTGCAATTTTCGGCAGGCGATTCCAGTGGGATCATCTACAAAACCAATGCGACGCTTGATGTTTATAATACTGAAGAGCCAACTGAGAAGATTGCGGGGGTTACTTTGACGCTTTGGAATCAATTGACTGGAGATATCGTTTCTGTCGTAACGGATGAAAATGGAGAATACCAATTAACTGATATTTATACGGGGAACTATACGCTTTATGTTTCCTACGTCCCAGAAGGTTACGTCATACCACAGGAACTTCAGCTTGGTAAAGAGGTGCAAGTGAACCGGACGGGCAATCATCTTTCTGTCGGCATCACACCAGAAGAAGACTTGTCGACGATCGACGCCAAAGATAGCACGATCTACGTGGGAGATGAATGGCATGCTGAAGACAACTTTGTTTCAGCGACAGACAAACACGGCAATGCGTTGACCTTCTCGGAAATTACCGTCAATGGCGAGGTCGACACGACAAACGTTGGCACCTATGAGGTCAAATACATCAACGGTAGCGTTAGCCAAACAGCGACGATCACCGTGGTTGCCAACCAAGAAACGGTAGCAGCCAAAGACAGCACGTTATATGTGGGCGATGCATGGACAGCAGCTGATAATTTTCTATCGGCAACGGATAAAGACGGCAATGCAGTGACAATCGCAGAAGTGACTATCAACGGCGAAGTTGATACGGACACACCAGGAGAATACCAAGTCATTTATCGCAATGGCAAAGCCGAAGCAACTGCCACGATCACGGTCTTAGCGGACCAAACTTCGGTCAAAGCTAAAGACAGTACCTTATATGTCGGTGATGACTGGCAAGCTGCTGATAACTTTGTTTCGGCAACGGACAAAACAGGAGCGAATGTCCCATTTTCAAATGTGACTGTTAGTGGAACCGTGGATACTTCCAAAGAAGGTCAATATCCAGTGGTTTATCAAAACGGCAATCAAAAAGCAACAGCGACGATCACCGTGGTTGCCAATCAAGAAACAGTCGTTGCCAAGGATAGTACACTTTATGTTGGAGATGCGTGGGAACTTGCGGATAATTTTGTTTCAGCAACGGATAAGAAGGGGCAACCGTTAAGCTTGGCAGAGCTAACCACCAGTGGTGACGTGGATACGAAAGTACCAGGAGAATACCAAGTAACCTATCGCAATGGCAAAGCCGAAGCAACAGCCACGATCACCGTGTTGGCTGATCAAACATCAATTAAAGCCAAAGATAGCACCTTGTATGTTGGTGATGACTGGCAAGCAATCGACAACTTTGTTTCGGCAACGGACAAAACAGGAGCGAATATCCCATTTTCAAATGTGACCGTTAGTGGAACCGTGGATACTTCCAAAGAAGGTCAATATCCAGTGGTTTATCAAAACGGCAATCAAAAAGCAACAGCGACGATCACGGTTGTTGCCAACCAAGAAACCGTAGTCGCTAAGGACAGTACGATTTATGTGGATGATGACTGGCAAGCCGCCGACAACTTTGTGTCGGCAACAGATAAAGACGGCAACGCAGTAAAACTGGCTGATATCACAACAGTAGGTACAGTCGATAGCGCCACACCAGGGAAATATGAAGTGATTTATCGCAATGGCAAAGCCGAAGCGACTGCCACGATTACCGTGTTGGCTGATCAAACATCAATTAAAGCCAAAGATAGCACCTTGTATGTTGGTGACGAGTGGCAAGCAATCGACAACTTTGTTTCAGCAACAGACAAAACAGGAGCGAATGTACCATTTTCAAATGTGACCGTTAGTGGAACCGTGGATACTTCCAAAGAAGGTCAATATCCAGTGGTTTATCAAAACGGCAAAGTAAAAGCAACGGCGACGATTACGGTTGTTGCGAACCAAGAAACGGTGGCAGCTAAAGACAGTACGTTGTATGTAGGTGACTCATGGGAAGCCGCGGATAATTTTCTTTCCGCAACAGACAAAGACGGCAAGGCATTGCCGCTAACAGAAGTAACCGTTGATGGCGCAGTTGACACCTCTAAAGCAGGCAGATATGAAGTGATTTATCGCAATGGCAAAGCCGAAGCGACTGCCACGATCACCGTGTTAGCTGATCAAACGAGAGTCAAAGCCAAAGACAGTACTCTGTATGTCGGCGACGATTGGGAAGCTGCCGACAACTTTGTCTCAGCCACGGACAAAACGGGAGCAACGGTTGAATTATCAGGAGTGATCGTTACTGGTACTGTCGATACCAATCAAGAAGGCACATACGAAGTCACTTATACGAATGGAAAAGTCAGCGACATAGCGACAATCACTGTGGTTGCTCACGAAGAAACGGTCGTAGCAAAAGATAGTACGATCTATGAAGGAGAGAAGTGGCAAGCCGTCGATAATTTTGTCTCGGCAACAGATAAAAGCGGACAAGCAGTCGATTATGATCAAGTATTGACTAGCGGTACAGTCAATACTGATGTGCCTGGAAAATACCAAGTAACCTATCGCAACGGTAAAGCCGAAGCAACTGCCACGATCACCGTGTTGGCAGACCAGACCTCTGTGACTGTGAAAGATAGCTTGATTTATGTCGGTGATAATTGGACAGCTGCCGACAATTTTGTCTCCGCTACAGATCGTGACGGTAAGTCACTCGCATTGGAGCAACTGCTGGTGGACGGTTCGGTTGATACGATGAAAACGGGCACCTATCAAATCAACTATTCAATCGTAACTGATGAAGCAGCAACTCCTAACTTTTTCGCACGTTTATTTGGTACTGACTCACAAGAAGCAGTCACCGCCACAGCGACGATCAAAGTCATTGAAAAAGCAGAAGAACCAGAGGAGGAAGATCAGCAACCAGAGAAAGATGATTCTGACAAAGGGCAAGAAAAACCAACGGATGCAGGTCAGCCTGGCAAACAAAGCAAAGCGACCGCAAAGGACAAACGGGTGTTACCAAAGACCGGTACAGCCATCACTCAAGGCTATTCGATTGCAGGAGCAAGCCTTGTGGCACTAGCGGGGATCGTCTTCTTTCGTAAGAAACATACGAACAAAAGCAGAAAAACGAAATAAATCGCAATGACACTAGCAGCGGCTATCCTTAATGATAGCCGCTGTTTTTGGTTTATTTTCTAAAAAAAAACTGCACTGTTGCGGTTTTCTTGTCTGATAAGCAGCCGTATAAAGAAGATATAAAGACTTTAGCAGAAGATTTACACTATTTTTATTTCTTTTTGCGTATGCTTACGTCATGAAGGAGTGAAG
>OJJJ01000331.1_pt1 | contig 26594 bp, 25 predicted proteins | sample 1596311 | NCBI WGS metagenome assembly OJJJ01 (sample SAMEA4350140, study PRJEB24818) | metagenome | biome: human; feature: gut; material: faeces | place: Denmark | collected 2013-09 | reverse complement strand
ACGTAGGCCCGGTAAGCGCAGCGCCACCGGGCACAGCCGCGCGCACTTAACCCATCCTGTGCTCGCCCCGTAACATCGCCTCACGGTCAAACACCCGCTGGATCTCCCCGTGCGCCATAAACGCCGCGCGGTCGGACATATGCGCAATCACATCCGCGTCGTGGCTTACCAGAAGATAGGTCATATCGTGCTGTGTTTTCAGGCGGTTGAGCAGGTTAAGAATTTCTGCCTGTACCGACATATCCAGCGCCGAGGTCGGTTCATCCAGCAGAAGAAGCTGCGGGCGCAACAGCAGCGCACGGGCAATCGCCACGCGCTGACGCTGACCACCGGAAAGCTGGTGCGGATAACGTTTCCCTGCGTCGGCAGATAAGCCCACCTGCTGCAGCGCATCCGCGACCTTTTCAGCTATCTGCGTTTCACCGTGAATTTTCAACGGTTCCGACAGCGTGCGTGAAATGGTGTGGTTCGGGTGCAGCGACGCCCACGGGTCCTGAAACACCATTTGCACATTGCGACGAAGTGGGCCTTCAAAACGTCTGCCTGGCGTTAACGCGTCTCCCAGAACCGCAATGCTGCCACGCCACTCGCGCTGCAATCCTGCCAGCACCCGCAGGATCGTTGATTTTCCGCAGCCGGATTCACCAATCAGGCTAAACGTTTCACCTTTCTCAATGGTAAAGCTGGCGGCAGAGACCGCTGTTTTTTCCCCGAAGGTGACCTGGAGCTGGTTGACATCAACGAGTGCCATTGGTCGCCTCCCTGAACGGTTGTGTGCGGTCGAGTGTTGGCAGCATCTGGCCGTAGGTGCTGGCGTTCGGGCGGCAGGTCCACAGGGTGCGTGTATACGGGTGCGTCGCCTGCGGAAGCTGGCTTGCCGCCATTTCGTCCACTTTCTCGCCCTGATACATCACCAGCACGCGGTCGCAGTGTTCCGCCACCAGCGGCAGGTCGTGGCTAATCAGCAACATCGCCATCTGGCGTTCTGCACATTGCTGTACCAGTAGCTCCAGGATCTGGTTGCGCAGGCGCGCATCCAGCGCCGAGGTCGGTTCGTCGGCAATCAGCACCTGCGGGTTATTCATGAGCGCAATCGCAATCATTACCCGCTGGCCCATACCGCCGGAGAGTTCGCCGGGGTAACGCTGGAGCACGTTCTCAGACAGCCCGACGGCGCGGATAATGTCGTGAATGCGCGCAACGCGTTCCGAACGGGGCAGAGCCTGATGCAGGGTCAGTGCCTCGTCAAGCTGAGCCGCAACGCTTTTCACCGGATTCAGCGCATAGCGCGGGTCCTGCAATACCATCGCAATCCCGTTGCCGCGCAGCGCCTGCCAGCGACGGTTGTTCAGGGTCAGCAGATCGTTACCCAGCACGTTAAGCTGCCTGGCGCTTACCACGCCCGGTTTACGCACCAGCCCCATTAATGCGCGGGCAGACATGGATTTGCCCGAGCCGGATTCACCGACCAGCGCCAGCCGTTCGTTGCCAAGCGTAAAGCTCAGGTTGTTGACCACGCGCGCGGCGGGGTAGTCGATATTCAGCGCATCGACGATGACGCGGTGTTCAGTCATGTTGCGGCTCCAGTACGTCGCGCAGGCCATCGCCCAGCAGGTTAAAGGCCAGGCTGGCAAACAGAATAGCGCCGCCCGGAATGGCGGCAATCCACCACTGGTCGAAAATCACCTGCATGCCATCGGCAATCATTGCGCCCCATTCGGCCATCGGCGGACGCGCACCGAGACCGAGGAAGCCAAGCCCGGCGGCGGCAAGAATAATCCCCGCCAGATCCAGCGCCAGTCGCACAATGGCGGACGGCAGGCACAGGGGCAGAATGTGGCCGACCAGCAGCCGCGGGCCGCGAATGCCCATCATTTCAGCGGCGGTGAGGTAATCGCTGTGGCGCAGACGCTGAATTTCACTGCGTGCCTGACGCGCATAGGCAGGCCAGGTGGTTAAGGCCAGCGCCAGCGCACCGTTGACCAGCCCCGGACCAAGCATCGCCACAAAGGCAAACGCGAGGATCAGGCGCGGCATCGACATTACAACGTCAGTAAAACGCATCAAAATGCGCTCCATCCAGCCGCCGTAGTAGCCGGACAAAATCCCCACCAGCAACCCGGCAGGCAGAGTGATGACGGTAACTAAAGCCACCAGCCCGAGCGCCGGACGGGTACCGTAAATCAGGCGCGAGAGCAGGTCGCGCCCGTAGCTGTCGGTACCCAGCCAGTGCTGAGCGTTGGGTGCCTGCAAACGCGCGACGGCATCCTGCCAGTTCGGGTCAAGGGGCGCAAGCCAGGGGGCAAACAGGGCGATAAACACCAGCAGCGTAATGGCTATCAGCCCGCAAAATGCGGCAGGGGAGCGGCGCAGACGGCGTAAGAAAAGATAAAACGGCATTAGCGCACCCTGGGATCGGTTGCCCGCACAAGCAGGTCGGTAAGGTTATTGATCAGCACAAAGCTCACGCCAATCAGCAGCGTACCGCCCATTATGGCGGTCGTGTCACCGGCGAACAGGGCGGTGGTGAGATAGCGTCCGATGCCCGGCCAGGAGAAGACGGTCTCGGTTAACACCGCACCTTCCAGCATGCTGGTATAGGCCAGCGCAATCACCGTCAGCAGGGTGCTGCGAATGTTTGGCAGCACGTGGCGCAGCAGGATAGTCATCTCACCAGCACCTTTAGCGCGGGCGAGCAGTATGTACTCTTTGTTCATCTCGCTGAGGCACGCTGAGCGCGTCAGGCGGGTGATGCTTGCCAGCGAGTAATACGCCAGCAGCAACACTGGCAGCACCAGATGGCTGATGGCGTTGCGGAACGCCTCGCGGTCGCCGGAAAGCCAGGTATCAATCAGCGCAAAGCCGGTTCGCGGCTCTACGGTGAACTGCCAGATATCGTCCAGCCTGCCGGGGCCTGCGCTCCACTGCAGCTTTGCGTAGAACAGCGCCAGCATCAGCAGGCCGAGCCAGAAAATCGGCACCGAGTTGCCGAGCAGCGTGAGCGTACGAACCGCTAAATCGAGCGGCGAACCGGCGTAGCGGGCGCACAGCACGCCTGCAATCACGCCGAGTACCGTGCCGATAATTAGCGCCAGCGTTGCCAGTTCCAGCGTGGCGGGAAAGGCGTGCAGCAGATCCTGCAATACCGGTTGACCGGTAGCGCTGGCGGTGCCTAAATCACCGTGGGCGAGATTTTGCAGATAGTGCCAGAACTGCACGGGCAGCGGCTGATCCAGCCCAAGCTGGTGGCGAACCTGATCGTAAGTGGACTGGCTGGCGTGATCGCCGACGATCTGCAAAACGCGATCGACCGGAGAAAACGCAGAGAGCGCAAACGTGACCAGCAGCAGCCCGAATAGCGTGAGCAGGAGAGTCAGCAGACCCTGAAGCACGCGGGTGGAAAGATGTGGCATGGGAAATCTCTTCATGCCGGGGGGCGGCTTCGCCTTACCCGGCCTACAAAAACCGAGAACGTAGGCCGGGTAAGCGCAGCGCCACCCGGCAACAAGGGCAAATTACTTCGTTACGCGATCGTACCAGACCATATCCGCGTTCAGCCCCTGCTGATACCCCTTCACGTTATCGCGCACCACGATCTGGGTTTTGCCCTGATCGACAAACACATACGGCGAGTTATGCTGCAATTGTTCCTGCATCTTCTTATAGAGATCCAGGCGTTTTGCAGGATCGGGTTCGGCCACTGCCGCCAGCGTGGCCTTGTTCAGCTCCGGAATTTTCCAGCCGTTCAGCCCGGCCACGGTGCTGGATTTGCCATCGTTCCACGCGAAGGCGCTGGCGTTGGAATGGGCGTCGAAATAGTCCGGTATCCACAGACGGATCGCCGCCTGATGCTGTTTCGCACGTATACGGGCATACACCTGGCTACCGGCGGCGGGCAGCAGATCGACCTTCACGCCGCCCTGTGCAAAGCTCGCCTGCATGGACTGGGCGATAGTAATAAACGGCGGCTTGTTCTCCACGTCCAGCGTAAAGTGCGCGTCTTTGATGCCTGCTTTGGCGAGAATGTCTTTCGCTTTTGCCGGGTCAAATTTGAACGGATTATCTTCCAGCGCACCCGGCAGACCGACCGGCAGGAAGCTCTGATGCACAAAATACTGGCCTTTAAGCAGATCTTTGGTGATGCCTTCATAATCCACCAGCCAGCGGGAGGCTTCCCAGAACGCCGGATTATTCAGCAGCGGGTTGGCGCTGTTTCCGGTGTTAAACACCAGATAGTTCTGCTCGGCGGACGGAATGCTCAGCACTTTCACGCCGGGTTTGCCGTTGAGCGCGCTAATCTGATCTGCACCCAGATCGCGCGCCACGTCCGCATCGCCCTGCTGGATCAGCAGGCGGCGAGAAGCCGGGTCCGGAACATTTTTAATAATGATGCTTTTAAGCGCGGGCGCGCCGCCAGGCGCGGATGCATTGGCTTCCAGCACGATGGCCTGATGCGGCTGATAGACGCGCATTTTGAACGCGCCGCTGCCCGCAGAGTGCATTTTCAGCCACGCGTTGCCGAAGTCGTTATCTTTCACATTCGCTGAGACCAGTTTCTCATCGACGATGGAGGCGATTGGCGTGGAGAGAATATTCAGCGCTACCGACGGGCTAACGTCCGCCGTCCAGTGCAGGGTGAGGGTATGATCGTCCACTTTTTTCAGCTGGCTGGCGATGTTGCTGGCGTCCCAGCCCAGCACGTTAAGAATGAAGGCCGGAGATTTGTTCAGCGTCACGGCGCGGGTATACGAGAAAATCACATCTTCCGGACGCAACGGGTTGCCGGAGGCAAATTTTGCACCGGGCTTGAGTTTGATGGTCAGGGTTTTTGCTGCTGCGTCGGCTTCCCAGCTTTCCGCGAGGATCGGCGTGATTTTTTCCGGGTTATCGCGGTCTGGCTGCACCAGACGCTGGTACAGGCTCGGCACGGTCTGGATGCTGGAAAGCTCGTTGGCTTCAGCCGGATCGAGGCTCACGATGTCATCAAGGCCCTGGGCGACAACCAGCGTATTGGGCGGAGTAGCGGCATGGACAGCGCCTGAGAGTGCAGCCAGCACCAGTAACGGCAGCAGTTTTTTAGTCATAGCGATCCCTGAAAAATATATTGTGATTGTTTTATGCTCCGTTACGTTAGGCCGACTCAGGAATTCCTCAAAGTCGAAATTCTGCTTTGCTTATGCCATCCGGGTATAACGCATGCAGCCTGGTTATTAGCCGCGTCGCTTTTCGTTCGCTTTTTTACCTGCTATAACAAAATCCTTACCTTTCAGGGAGTCACTGCCGTGCCCGAAATCAACCACCATGGTCAAACCGTTAACGATATCGTTCCCGACTGGAAATGTGCGCGCGTGTTAACCCGCACACCGCTCAGCGGTCAGTATTGTCGTCTGGAGCCGCTGGATGCGGATCGCCACGCTGCCGATCTCTTTGAGGCGTATGCACTGGGCGACGACAGCGACTGGACGTGGCTCGCCAGTACGCAACCTATGAGTGTGGAAGCCACTGCGCACTGGGTACTCGGAAAAGTGATGGATGACGAACTGGTGCCCTATGCCGTGATTGATTCAGGCACGGGGCGTGCGGTGGGGCTGGTGAGCTATATGGCGATTGAGCGAATGCAGGGCTCGGTGGAGATTGGCCACGTCACCTGGTCGCGCAGGATGAAAGGCACCCGCATCGGCACCGAAACGGTATGGCTGTTGCTGAAAAATGCGTTTGAACACGGTTACCGACGGCTGGAGTGGAAGTGTGATTCGATGAACGTGGCGTCACGCAAGGCGGCTGAGCGGCTGGGGTTTGTCTGGGAAGGCCGCCTGCGCCAGAAGCTGGTGCGCAAGGGGCGTAACCGCGACAGCGAAATGCTTTCTATGATTGACCGGGAATGGCCTGAGCGGGACGCAGAACTGCGCGCCTGGCTGGCGGCGGAGAATTTTGACGGGGAAGGGCGACAGGTTAAGCGGTTAGAGGCGTTTCGGTAATAATCTCCCCTAACCCTCTCCCTGTGGGAGAGGGAACGATGACACCCTTTCCCTCCGGGAGAGGGCCGGGGTGAGGGCAGCAAGCAACTCAGCGTCGAACCGGTGCCCCATTCGCCACATAATACGCCGCCGTACTCTTCGCCAGCGGCTCGCGCCCGCGAATGGCGTCGGCAATTTTCTCGCCAATCATGATCGTGGTGGCGTTCAGGTTACCGGTAATGATCTGCGGCATAATCGACGCATCCACCACGCGTAACCCTTCCAGCCCGTGCACGCGGCCTTCGCCGTCAACCACCGCCATCTCGTCATAGCCCATCTTACAGGTGCCGCACGGGTGGAAGGCGGTTTCGGCGTGATTCCGCACGAACTCGTCCAGCTGTTCGTCAGTCTGGCATTCAATGCCTGGGCTGATTTCACGGCCGCGGTACTTGTCCAGCGCGGGCTGGTGCATGATCTCGCGCGTGATGCGGATTGCGTCGCGGAACTCCTGCCAGTCCTGTTCGTGAGACATATAGTTGAACAGGATCGCCGGATGCTGGTGCGGGTCACGGGACTTGATGCGCACGTGTCCACGGCTTGGTGAGCGCATGGAGCCAACGTGGCACTGGAAGCCGTGCTCTTTCACCGCGTTGGAGCCGTTGTAGTTAATCGCCACCGGCAGGAAGTGGTACTGAATGTTCGGCCACGCAAACTCCTCGCGGCTGCGGATAAAACCGCCCGCTTCGAAGTGGTTGCTCGCACCCACGCCGGTGCCGCCAAACAGCCACTCCGCGCCAATCTTCGGCTGGTTCCACCACTGCAGGGCAGGGTAGAGAGAAACCGGCTCTTTGCATTCGTACTGGAGGTACATCTCCAGGTGATCCTGCAGGTTTTCACCCACGCCGGGTAAATCGTGTACCAGCGGGATATCAAACTGCTTCAACAGTTCAGCATTGCCCACGCCGGAGCGCTGGAGGATCTGCGGAGACGCAATAGCGCCTGCGCACAGCAGCACCTCTTTATTCGCCGTCGCGTTGGACGGGATGGTGCTTTCGCCCTCCAGCCACTCAACGCCCACCGCGCGCTTGCCTTCGAAGATGATGCGATCGGTCATGGCGTGGGTGCGGATAGTCAGGTTCGGGCGCGGTTTCGCCTGGTCCAGATAGCCGCGCGCGGTGCTGGCGCGTCGGCCCTGCGGCGTGACCGTTCGGTCCATCGGCCCGAAGCCTTCCTGCTGGTAGCCGTTGAGATCGTCGGTGCGCGGGTAACCCGCCTGCACGCCCGCTTCAACCATCGCCTCAAACAGCGGATTCACGCCGGGTTTGGAGGTGGTGACGCTCACCGGGCCATCGCCGCCGTGGTAGTCGTTTGGCCCCACGTCACGCGTCTCCGCCTTGCGGTAATAAGGCAGACAGTTGAGATAGCTCCAGTGCTCCAGACCGGATTCTTTTGCCCAGTTGTCCAGATCCATCGCGTTGCCGCGCACGTAGCACATGCCGTTGATCAGCGACGAGCCGCCCAGCCCTTTACCGCGTCCGCACTCCATGCGGCGGTTGTTCATATGCGGCTCTGGCTCGGTTTCATACGCCCAGTTGTAGCGCTTGCCCTGCAGCGGGAACGCCAGCGCGGCAGGCATCTGGGTACGGAAGTCGAAGCGGTGATCCGGCCCGCCCGCCTCAAGCAGCAGGACCGTGGTGTTCGGATCTTCAGTCAGTCGTGTTGCCAGCACGTTGCCGGCAGAACCGGCACCAATGATGATGTAGTCAAATTGCAAAAAAACCTCCCGGTTAAAATATGGACTGGAATTTACCCATCTCAACCTGGATGGATTTCACCTGGGTGTAGCTCTGGAGCGTCATTACGCCGTTCTCGCGGCCAATGCCGGAGTGTTTATAACCGCCGACCGGCATCTCTGCGGCGGATTCGCCCCAGGTGTTGATCCAGCAGATGCCCGCTTCGAGCTGATGAATAGCGCTATGTGCGCGGTTCAGATCGGCGGTAACAATGCCTGCCGCCAGACCGTAGTCGGTGTCGTTGGCGCGACGGATCGCGTCTTCATCGCTTTCGTATGTGAGGATGGACATCACCGGGCCGAAGATCTCTTCGCGCACGATGGTCATCTCGTCGGTGCAGTCGGTGAATACGGTCGGGGCCACCCACGCGCCGTTGTCAAAGCCTTCGCCCTTCAGCACGTCGCCGCCGCACAGCACGCGCGCGCCTTCCTCTTTGCCTTTGGTGATGTAGCGCAGCACGCTGTCGCGGTGCGGGAAGCTGACCATCGGGCCGAAGTTGGTGCGTTCATCGAACAGATCGCCCGCGCGGATGCGGCCCACGCGCTCAACGATTTTCTGCTCAAACGCGGCCTTACATTTCGCGGGCACAAATACGCGGGTGCCGTTGGTGCACACCTGGCCGGAGCTGAAGAAGTTCGCCATCATGGCGATGTCTGCCGCGAGATCCAGATCCGCGTCGTCGAAAATAATCAGCGGCGATTTGCCGCCCAGCTCCATCGTCACCTCTTTCAGGGATGAGGCCGCCGAGTTCGCCATCACTTTTTTGCCGCTGGCGACGCCGCCGGTAAAGGAGACTTTCGCGATCCCTGGATGCTCGGTCAGGTACTGGCCCGTCTCCGCGCCCACGCCCGGCAGGACGTTAAACACGCCGTCTGGCAGGCCCGCTTCGGTGTAGATTTCGGCCAGTTTCAGGGCGGTGAGCGGCGTCACTTCGCTCGGCTTGAAGATCATCGCGTTGCCCGCTGCCAGCGCCGGGGCGGATTTCCACAGGGCAATCTGGATCGGGTAGTTCCACGCACCGATGCCCGCCACCACGCCCAGCGGTTCACGGCGAGTGTAGACGAATGAAGTCTCGCGCAGGGGGATCTGGCTGCCTTCGAGCGCCGGGATCAGCCCCGCGTAATACTCCAGCACGTCCGCGCCGGTGACGATATCCACAGCACTGGTTTCAGAGAATGCTTTACCGGTGTCGAGGGTTTCCAGCTTCGCCAGTTCGTCGTTTCGCTCGCGCAGAATGTCGACGGCGCGGCGCAGAATGCGCGAACGCTCCATCGCGGTCATCGCCGCCCAGATTTTTTGCCCGCGCGTTGCGCTTTCCACTGCGCGGTCGACGTCTTCGCGCCCGGCAGCCTGTACGCTCGCCAGGACGTCACCGTTGGCCGGGTTGATGGTCTCGAAGGTGCGACCGCTGGTGGCCGATGTATAACCACCATTGATATAAAGCTGCTGTTCTGCCATTCGGGACATAAATTCTCCTCGGTTATTCGGTCGGTAAATGCTGGCTGATAAAGTGGCTGGTGAGCGACTGGGCCAGAGTTTTATCCAGCGGTTTGCCGCTTAACGCGGCGCGCAGCCACAGCCCGTCAATCAGTGCCGCGAGCCCGTAGCCCGCCTCTTGCGCCTGTTCACGCGACAGTTCGCGGCGGAACTCGTACACCAGGTTCGACAGCAGGCGGCGGCTGCTCACCTGCTGCAATCGGTAGAGCATCGGCTGATGCATACTGCTCGCCCAGAAGGCCAGCCAGGCCTTCATCGCGGCGCTACTGACCTGGGTTTCATCAAAGTTGCCGCCGACAATCGCCTGCAGGCGCTGTTCTGCGCTGCCGTTCGGCAGGGCATGTAAACGGCTTAATACCGCGTCGCGCAGCTGGCCGGTAATGTCGCGCATGGTTGCTTCCAGCAGACCGTTTTTATCTTTGAAATAGTGACTGATGATCCCCGTGGAAACGCCCGCCCGACGGGCGATCTGCGCGATGGTCGCGTCATGCATTCCCACTTCATTTATTGCTTCCAGCGTGGCGTCGATAAGCTGCCTGCGCCGGATCGGCTGCATCCCCACTTTGGGCATTTTTGCCACTCCATTCATCAGCGTTGGTTATACATTAAAGCGGTTTTTGATTGGACGTTCAATATAAAATGTGTCTTAATTGTTGCGATTTTGGATTTCAATAGTTACAAAAACAGTGGGGATACTGGATGACAGGCCTTTCACAAGACAGAGAAAAAGACAAAATCAACCCGGTCGTTTTTTATACGTCCGCCGGGCTGATTTTGTTGTTTTCCCTGACGACCATCTTCTTTCGTGATTTTTCTGCCGAGTGGATTGGGCGCACCCTCAACTGGGTGTCGAAGACCTTCGGCTGGTACTATCTGCTGGCGGCGACGCTCTATATCGTCTTTGTTGTCTGCATTGCCTGCTCGCGCTTCGGTTCGGTGAAGCTCGGGCCAGAGCATTCCAAGCCCGAGTTCAGCCTGCTGAGTTGGGCTGCGATGCTGTTTGCCGCGGGCATCGGCATCGACCTGATGTTCTTCTCCGTGGCGGAACCGGTCACGCAGTATATGCAGCCGCCGGAAGGGGCGGGGCAGACGATGGAGGCCGCGCGCCAGGCGATGGTCTGGACGCTCTTCCACTACGGCCTGACCGGCTGGTCAATGTACGCCCTGATGGGGATGGCGCTCGGATACTTTAGCTATCGTTATAATTTGCCCCTCACCATCCGCTCTGCGCTTTATCCGATCTTCGGTAAAAAAATTAACGGACCTATTGGGCACAGCGTCGATATCGCAGCTGTGATCGGCACCATTTTTGGTATCGCGACGACGCTGGGCATTGGCGTGGTGCAGCTCAACTACGGGCTGAGCGTGCTGTTCGATATTCCGGATTCGATGGCGGCGAAAGCGGCGCTGATTGCGCTGTCGGTGATTATCGCCACCATTTCGGTGACCTCCGGCGTGGATAAAGGTATCCGCGTGCTCTCGGAGCTGAACGTGGCGCTGGCGCTGGGATTGATCCTGTTTGTGCTGTTTATGGGCGATACCTCGTTCCTGCTCAATGCCTTAGTGCTGAACGTGGGCGACTACGTGAACCGCTTTATGGGTATGACCCTGAACAGTTTTGCCTTTGATCGCCAGGTAGAGTGGATGAACAACTGGACGCTGTTCTTCTGGGCGTGGTGGGTGGCGTGGTCACCGTTTGTCGGCCTGTTCCTGGCGCGTATTTCGCGTGGCCGCACCATCCGTCAGTTCGTGATGGGCACGCTGATTATCCCGTTCACCTTTACCCTGCTGTGGCTGTCGATTTTCGGCAACAGCGCGCTGCACGAGATCATCCACGGGGATGCAGCTTTTGCCCAGGAAGCGATGGTGCATCCGGAGCGTGGCTTCTATAGCCTGCTGGCGCAGTATCCGGCGTTCACCTTTAGTGCGTCTGTTGCGACGATTACCGGCCTGCTGTTCTATGTCACTTCGGCGGATTCCGGCGCGCTGGTACTGGGCAACTTCACCTCGAAGCTCAAAGATATCAACAGCGATGCGCCGAACTGGCTGCGTATCTTCTGGTCTGTCGCCATTGGCCTGTTGACGCTCGGCATGCTGATGACCAACGGCATTTCGGCATTGCAGAACACCACGGTGATCATGGGGCTGCCGTTCAGCTTCGTCATCTTCTTCGTGATGGCCGGGCTGTATAAATCGCTCAAGGTGGAAGACTACCGCCGCGTGAGTGCCAGCCGCGACACTGCGCCGCGACCGATGGGCGCACAGGACAGGCTGAGCTGGAAAAAACGCCTGTCGCGCCTGATGAACTACCCTGGCACGCGCTATACCAGCCAGATGATGGAGACGGTCTGCTACCCGGCGATGGAAGAGGTGGCGCAGGAGCTACGCTTGCGCGGTGCCTACGTTGAGCTGAAAAACCTGCCGCCGGAAGAGGGGGAGACCCTGGGGCACCTGGATCTGCTGGTGCATATGGGGGACGAGCAGAACTTTGTCTACCAGATTTGGCCGCAGCAGTATTCGGTGCCTGGGTTTACCTATCGTGCGCGCAGCGGGAAATCGACCTACTACCGTCTGGAGACCTTCCTGCTGGAAGGCAGCCAGGGGAATGATTTGATGGATTACAGTAAAGAGCAGGTGATTACGGATATTCTGGACCAGTATGAACGGCACCTGAACTTTATCCATCTGCACAGGGAAGCACCGGGGAATAGCGTGATGTTCCCGGATGTCTAAGGCTTGAACTGAATAATATTGATGATTGAAATGGGGCCAGAGGGTAATCTCTGATCCCTTTTTTCATCAAGAGTGCTTCTAATGCCCTGAAGTCGAGGTGTACTATGTACTTCATTAAAGTATATCGAGGTGTGAGATGGGGATCTTTGAAAAACTTAAATCTTCTCTCGAAGAAGCTGTTGAAATCCAGGTCGGTAAGAAATTGCCCGCCCGAGTAAAGCGTTACGAAGTTGTGGACGTTCAAGAAATTAGAGGGAAAATGAAAAATAAGGAATCAGAATGCAAGAATTAACTTGTAAATGGTCACCACAATTGATTGTCGAATTAATTAAAAGTGTGGCATGGCCTATTGTGGTTATTTTAATCGGTGTTGGGTTCCGTTCTAAAATTTTACAAGTAACCCGCTCATTTTTCTCAAAAAATTCGGTTTCTGAAATCTCTGCTTCAGTTTCAGGGGTGTCTGCAAAATTCACTGCGGCACAGCAATCAGAAACGTTAGAAACTGCTAATTCGACTGCAACAAATCTTCCTAACAACATCAGTTTAAAAGCATTACAACAAAGACACGAGTTGGAGAGAACCGAGTTTAGTGAAGAGTTATACCAGAGCATTAAAACACATTTGTCGGTATTAAATGTTAGAGATGAGGAAAGTATAGAGTTGTTGGCTCAGGAATTATCACTCAGCCAAAGTTTTTTAAGGTATTTTGACATAAATAAAGTACTTTTTCGTTCGCAGTTTGATTTTTTTCAATTCATTTCAAATAAAGATGGTTGTATTTCAGAGAAAGAAGCGCTTCTCTATTTTGAAAAAGTAAAAGAGAGCTTTAGTGATGCGTTTTCTGATTGGGATTTAGTGAAGTATATAGCATATCCAGTCAGTAATGGCGTACTGATTGTAGAGAATGGTAATTTTATTATATCTGCAATGGGAAGGTCGTATATCAATTTCATGTCACGAAATCCTCAGTTAATTGATGGGCTTGTAAAACTTTAATCGTTGTTTGCAAAATTTGTACTTTAGTTTTTATTTGTTTCCCTATGATGTATTAAGGTCGAGGAGTTTTTAATGGATAGTTTTTTAAGGGTTTAACTTGTTATTTTAACGTGAAATATGAATGGTGATTGATTTATGATTATTTGGTTTTGAATTTTAGGTTTTTGTTAATGTTATAGTGGGCTTAGCAAATTAATACATGATTTTTTAACTCACTTTAAAATAAAAATCAATTCTTACTACAATTTGTCTTGGCAAGTAGAAGTCAATGTTTTTTTTGAGTGTATTAATTAGAGTATTCAAGACAACACTTCTTGCATTTGCATTTGCATTTTCCTTCGAGCCGTCTCGCATTTTTAAAATATATCCAAACATAATACCCCTGTACATAAATCCATGGCGCTATAATGACCATAGTTAACCGCTGCAAGATGAACTGTGAAAAATATGTAAAACAGAAAAAAAAGGAATCGCGGTACAAAGGTGTGTCACCACCTCCGTACCGCTAACCACAAACAACTAAACAGGAGTTGATTATGGCTGCGAAGAATTCTATGCCAGAGCGGGCTATTGCCCAAACAGAAAATGCAGAATTAGAGATTCAGCAGGAAAATCGCGAGAAGCTACGCAAAAAATGCATCCGGACATTGCACGGCGAGCCGGTTCACTTAGCGTATCTTCATGAAAGGGGGGAAGCGGGTTCTGCCTGCGTTGAGCTTTATACCCGAATGGAACGCAACTATCTGCCGTTAACCGGTGCGTGGTTAACCCGCGCAGGATTTAAAGCGGGTATAGCCGTGAAGATCCGCGTGATGCCGGATTGTATTGTCATTACGCCCCAGCATTCCCGTGAACTTTGGGGATGTCTGGAAGGCACCAGCGCGACGTATACCAATAAGCTGAAAATGATGAAGTGGCTGGAGACGTTTCCTGGGGCGTTAATTGATACAGGGGATTTACCCGTTAACGAAAGAGAGAAAGGAAAGCGGTAAAGTTTAACGAGGCGATCCTGGGAACGCAGGATCGCCGTTTCTAAGCAAAAGCATATATTAATGTTTATTAGTCAGGTGAATCAGTAAATTTATACGTTACTTTTCTCTTTTTGCGCCGGTTTCATCCATGCATCGCTATAAAGAATATTTCCTTTCACATAATTCCACTGGATGCCCCGGAATCTCAGTCCGATAACTTCATGCATATTCGGCGCAGTGCTTCCCGGATAATACACGTGTGTGAACTCCACTGATGAGATAACCACACTTTCAAGTGTAATATTGTAGACCTCGGTTTCTATACCTGCTTCAACTATTTCATAATATTTGATAACGGCCTTTTGCAGGCGTTTGCTCTCACAAACGGCAATAGCAAGATAAGGGCTGACTTTATCTAATTGCTTATGCAAGGTAACAGGACCGTGTTGCCGCGTACCGGTCATATTTCCTGTATGGCTGTCTACAGCTTGTTTTACGCCGTAGCTGCTGTTCATGATCTCAATAGCTCCTTCCCGGCCTGGCATCATACAATCGCCCTGGACGAGCATTCCATTCTCATCGTAGAGAAATAAGTACGCGGGTAATGACATTATAACCCTCCCAGGTTAGTAAGTTGTCCATCATTATCAATGAAAAATTCATGCTCATAACTCTTACCATTCAGACCATAACTAATTACATATGTATAGCCATACTCCCATTTCACCTTTATGCAACTGTCAGGATACGACATATTAATTTTATTGTGCCCTGAACTTACGATGGTTGTGATATCAGGGCCTTTGCTGGAATCGATTGTGTAATAATTCACACTATCTTTTTTATCAATGCTAAAACAAATATGATCACCCTCAATAAAGGTCGCTCGGGCATCTGCTGAAGGTGGGCCACCGGGGCAACCTGTCAGGAGAAAGCATAAGGGAATAATTAATGTTATCGTTTTCATCCAGGAAATCCTTTTAACATGTTTTTATACTTTTGCAGAAGATTATATACGGGTTCATTCGAATTAATATCACGATACATGGGTAAATATTTATAGTTTTCAAATCCGTAATACTGTAATAACCAGTAATCACTCACGATGGATGCTTGTTGTTCTAATCCGTAATGCATTAAATCTGCTTTATCTAAGCTGTATGAATAATCAGCAATGCCAGAAAATAATCCCCTTGTTCTGACATACATCCCTTTTTGCGCTTGCCAGACGTGCATCATTTCATGCATAAATCGATGCTTTTTTCGGAGGCTTTCCTCCAGCGAAAAATCCGGTGAATACGTTTCTTCTCTGTACCACATTTCCCCGTTGGGACTCATCGCCACATCTACAGGCTGGAGATTAAAAGGAAGATAGCTTTCTCTGTGCACCCACACCAGATGGTAACGAATGCTGTAACCATAAAGCGTCTTAGCAAGAGCAATTTCCCCAATCGTAAGTTGCCGGACCCCACCCGGATTAATCGGGGTTCCCGATGTGGTGTGAATTCTTTCGTTAACGGGCACGTCAATTCCCTTTGTTTAATATGGGTATTGAGCGTAAATCATACTCCTGACCGGGAGAGAAAAAAGAAAGCACTTTTCCTAAAACTTCCGCCTGACAGTCTTCATTGACACAACTTTAATGATAATTATTTTCATTTAGATATAGCCTGTGCTATACCATATAGCACAGGCTAATTTTGCTTTGAATTTAACCACATTAGGAGACTTCTGCGATGCACCCACTGCAAGGATTGAAGCGGCTGTTGCTCAGTGCGCTGTTAATGACCGTCACTACCACGGGCGCGCTGGCGGCTGAAAAATTCCAGGTCATAACCACCTTTACCGTCATTGCCGATATGGCGAAAAACGTGGCGGGAGATGCCGCAGACGTCACTTCTATCACCAAGCCCGGTGCGGAAATTCATGAGTATCAACCGACGCCAGGCGATATCAAACGTGCGCAGAAGGCGCAGCTGATTCTGGCTAACGGCATGAATCTGGAACTGTGGTTCCAGCGTTTTTATCAGCATCTCAACGGCGTGCCGGAAGTGATTGTCACGAAAGGCATCACGCCGATGGGGATCACCGAGGGGCCGTATAACGGCAAGCCCAACCCACATGCATGGATGTCGCCGGACAATGCGCTGATCTACGTCGATAACATTCGCGACGCGCTGGTGAAGTACGATCCGGCAAACGCGCAGACCTACCAGCGCAACGCGGAGATCTACAAGCAGAAAATCACCGGGACGCTTGAGCCGCTGCGCAAGCAGGTGGCGGAGATCCCGGAGAACAAGCGCTGGATGGTGACCAGTGAAGGCGCGTTCTCCTACCTCGCGCGGGATTTAGGGCTGAAAGAGCTTTATCTGTGGCCGATCAATGCCGATCAGCAGGGTACGCCTCAGCAGGTGCGCAAAGTGATCGACCAGGTGAAAAAGCACCAGATCCCGGCGGTGTTCAGTGAAAGCACCGTTTCCGATAAACCGGCGCGTCAGGTCGCACGCGAAACGGATACCCACTATGGCGGCGTGCTCTACGTTGACTCACTCAGCGCGGAGAACGGGCCAGTGCCAACCTATATCGATCTGCTTAAAGTCACCACCGGTACGCTGGTGCAAGGCATTCGTGACGGTATGAAGGAGTAAAACATGCAAGAGGGGATTGTCGTTTCAGATGTGACGGTGACGTACCGAAACGGCCACACGGCGCTCCACGATGCCACGTTTAGCATACCGGGCGGCTCAATTGCCGCACTGGTGGGCGTAAACGGATCGGGTAAATCTACGCTCTTTAAAGCGGTGATGGGCTTTGTGCGCGTAGCCAGCGGTTCAATTGCGATTCTGGGCATGCCCACCCATCGCGCGCTGCGCCAGAATTTGGTGGCATATGTTCCGCAGTCGGAAGAGGTGGACTGGTCGTTTCCGGTGCTGGTGGAAGATGTGGTCATGATGGGGCGCTACGGTCATATGGGGTTTCTGCGTCGTCCCAAAGAGCACGATCGCCGCATCGTCACCGAAGCCCTGAGGCGCGTCGATATGCTGGAGCTTCGCCACCGGCAAATTGGCGAGCTGTCCGGCGGGCAGAAGAAGCGCGTTTTTCTCGCGCGCGCCATCGCTCAGCAGGGGCAGGTGATCCTCCTTGATGAACCCTTTACCGGCGTGGATGTGAAAACCGAGGCCAAAATTATCAGCCTGCTGCGCGAACTGCGTGACGAGGGTAAGACGATGCTGGTCTCGACGCATAACCTGGGTTCGGTGACCGAATTCTGCGATTACACGGTGATGGTCAAAGGCACCGTGCTGGCGAGCGGGCCGACGGAGACCACCTTTACCGCAGAAAATCTTGAGCGCGCCTTCAGCGGCGTGCTGCGACACGTGGTACTCAGCGGTTCAGAAGAGCGCATTATCACCGACGACGAGCGTCCGTTTGTCGCGCATCGTCTACCTGCGGGTGAGGGGAGGGCACAATGACCGCGCTGCTTGAACCGTTTGGTTATACCTACATGCTCAACGCCATGTGGGTCTCCGCCATGGTGGGCGGTTTGTGCGCCTTTCTCTCCTGCTACCTGATGCTCAAAGGCTGGTCACTGATTGGCGATGCGCTATCGCATTCGATTGTCCCTGGCGTGGCGGGCGCGTATATGCTCGGGCTGCCATTCTCGCTGGGCGCATTTTTATCGGGCGGGCTGGCGGCAGGCAGCATGTTGTTTCTCAACCAGCGCAGCCGACTGAAACAGGATGCGATCATCGGGCTGATCTTCTCCTCCTTTTTCGGGATTGGCCTGTTCATGGTGTCGCTTAACCCGACCTCTGTGAACATTCAGACCATTGTGTTGGGCAATATCCTGGCCATCGCGCCGGAGGATATCGTGCAACTGACGATCATCGGTGTGGTGTCGATCCTCATCCTGCTGGTGAAATGGAAAGATCTGATGGTGACCTTCTTTGATGAAAACCACGCGCGGGCGATTGGGTTGCGTCCGGCGCGTCTGAAAATTATGTTTTTCACGCTACTGGCGGTCTCCACGGTGGCCGCGCTACAAACTGTCGGCGCTTTCCTCGTCATCTGCCTGGTGGTCACGCCGGGCGCAACCGCCTGGCTGCTGACCGATCGCTTCCCCCGACTGCTGATGATTGCGGTAGCGATTGGCAGCATCACCAGTTTTCTTGGCGCGTGGTGCAGCTATTATCTGGACGGTGCAACAGGCGGGATTATCGTGGTGGCACAAACCCTGCTGTTTCTGCTGGCCTTTGTCTTTGCGCCTGTGCATGGCCTTCTGGCAAGCCGACGCCGTGCGCGCCAGGCACCGGAGGGCGAAATATGATTACGCTGCTGCTTGAACCGTTCAGCTTTACCTTCATGAACAACGCACTGGTGATTGCCCTGCTGGTGGCAATTCCCTGCGCGCTGCTCTCGGTTTTTCTGGTGCTAAAAGGCTGGGCGTTGATGGGCGATGCCATGAGCCACGCGGTATTCCCCGGCGTGGTACTCGCCTGGATGGCGGGATTGCCGCTGGCGCTCGGCGCATTCGTGGCCGGGCTGTTCTGCGCCATTGCCACGGGGTATCTCAAAGATAACAGCAGAATTAAGCAGGATACCGTTATGGGTATCGTCTTTTCCGGCATGTTCGCCGCCGGGTTGATTCTCTACATCGCCGTTAAACCTGAAGTGCATCTCGACCATATTTTGTTCGGCGATATGCTGGGGATTAACGGAATGGATATCCTGCAAAGTGGCCTCGTTGCTGCGCTGATTGTCGCCATTATTGGCCTGAAATGGCGCGATTTTCTGCTGTTTTGTTTTGATTACCAGCAGGCGCAGGTGAGCGGTTTACGCACACGCTGGCTGCATTACGGGCTGCTGTGCATGGTTTCGCTCACGATTGTGGCAACGCTAAAAGCAGTGGGGATTATTCTGTCGATATCGCTGCTGATTGCTCCCGGTGCCGTTGCGGTGCTGGTGACCCGGCGCTTTCACGTCGCGCTGCTGGTCGCAACCGTGATTTCGGTGGTGGTATCGCTGAGCGGCGTTTACCTCTCGTTTTACCTCGACAGCGCCCCCGCGCCGACAATAGTGGTGCTGTTTGCCCTGGTGTTTGTCATGACTTTCACGGTCACGAGCATGAAGGCGAAGCGGCAGGAAAGCGTCACAGCAGGGTGATAACGTTGTCACCCATGCGTTTCCAGTGCAGGGTAAACGCTGCGCCCTCCTGAAACCCTGCCAGCGGGCGAGTCAGCGCCAGCGTCAGGTGTTCAGCATCGAGCGCGATGACGCGAGCGCTGTCAAACCCCATCATGGCATTCACCCAGGGGAACAGCGCCTTAAAGAGACTCTCTTTGGCGCTGAAGGTCAGCGTCAGGGCGACGGTAAACGGCAGCGCGTTGTCACGCAGGCGCGATGCTTCCTCCGGGCTGACAATCCCCGCGTGAATCTCTTCGGCTTCCTCTGCGGGTAAAATCGTCTCGCAGTCGATACCGACAGGTTGCCGCGCACGATTTATCACCACAGCCAGCGCGCAGCCGGACGTATGCGTAATGCTCCCGGCGATGCCAGCAGGCCACAAGGGTTCGCCGCTGCCGCCAATGGCTGGCACGGCAGAAATACCGTGCTCCTGCAAGGCATGCGCTGCGGCAAGGCGTCCGGCAAGATGCTCCGCCTGGCGTTTAGGTGCCGCGTGGGCGAGCGTGGTGTGATGAGGTAACCAGAGCAGGTCTGCGTGGGTGAAGGTTGCGGGATCAAATTCAATTCGATGGAGACGATAACCCGCAAGGGTGATAAGGCTGTGAGTGGTATGCATCGTATCCTCTGATAAGAAAAAAGCCCCCTTCGCGGGAAGAGGGCTTACAGTCTATCAGAAGTGCGTATTCACGCTCATGTACCAGGTACGACCCGGCTCGTTGTAGGTGTAGGCACCTGCACCGTACATATACGCGCCAGTAGCGGTGTTCCCCGTCGTCTGGGCATTACCTGCACGCCACTGACGTTTATCGAAGACGTTATCAATCCCGCCAGTCAGGCTGACGTTTTTGGTTACGTCCCAGGTCGCGCTCAGGCCAACGATGCTGTACGGGCTGACTTCGTCTTTCTCAGAGCCCGTAACCGGCTGACCTTTGTAGTTATATTTCTTCGGCTGCTGCTTGCCGTACCAGGTGAAGGTGGACTGCAGCGACACATCCTGATGGACCTGCCAGCTCACAGTTGAGTTCAGCGTGTACTCCGGAATGATCGACAGACGATCGCCCGTCTCCTTGTTCTTACTCTGCAGCATGTAGGTGATGTTGTTGGTCCAGTTGATCGTGTCGCTGACCGGCACATTCAGGGAACCTTCAAGACCTTCCACCACCGCTTTTGGCACGTTTTCCCACTGATAAATATCGGTGGTGACTTTACTGGTGGAGGTCTGGCCGATTGGCGCATAGCCCGCTTCAATCTTGTCGCGGTAGTCGTTGCGGAACCAGGTCACACCCGCCAGCCAGCCGTCGTGTTTCCACTCCAGGCCAATCTCTTTGTTGATGCTGGTTTCGGCTTTCAGATCATCGTTACCCATCATGTAGCAGCCCACGCCGTCTGAACTGGCGTAGCAACCCTGGCCTTTGCTGTACAGCAGATAGTTCGGGTTGGTCTGATACAGGCTTGGTGCTTTGTACGCGCGCGCGATACCCATCTTCAGGGTGAAGTCATCGCCCAGACCTTGCGACAGGTTCAGGGACGGGCTCCAGTTGTTGCCCACGATGGTGTGGTGGTCAAAACGCAGCGCCGGCGTCAACATGGTGCTGTCGGTCAGCTCCATGTTGTTCTCAGCGAACAGAGAGAAGATCTCCGCCGATGAGTACGGGCTACGATCGTCGCTCATGCCAGGGATCGTCCCCCCTTGCTGAGGCTGGGTGTTGGAGGTGGAATCCTTCATGCGCTGCTGGTTCCACTCAGTACCCAGCGTCAGGTTCTGGTTAACCAGGAAATCAATCGGCAGGTTGATCTCGCTGTGCAGCATCACGTCAGCCAGATCGGTATCGGTGAATTTATCGCTGTTGAACAGCCCTTCCAGGCCGCCCGCCAGTCCTTCACCCAGACGGGAGTTACGGGTGTGTTCGTACTGTGCCCAGTTGCTGGTGGTAATGCCGTTATCCCAGCCGCCGTTCCAGGTTACCGCGAAGTTCTGACGATAGATACGGTTGGTCTCTTTACCGTAGTTTTTCTTCACCAGACCGTTGGTGCTGTTATCGTTGTTGGTGTTCTGCGTATCGCCCGCGTAGAGGTTGTTCTGGCGGCTGTAACCCGCTTCAAACTCCAGAGACTGCATCGGCGCGAAGTCCCAGCGCACCACGCCGTTGATGTCTTTGTTTTCCACACCTTCACGGCCTGCTGGCAGCGTGTCGGCGTAAGTACCGGTACGCTCAGACTGGTGGCCCTGGTTGATGTCCCACGCATCGGCCTGGGTTTTGTCCAGGTTGCCGTACATGCGGAAGCTGAAGTCGCCGCCCAGCGGGCCACTCAGACTGAAGTTGGTGCGTTTAGTTGAACCTTCGTCCTTGTGTTCTGGTGCATTCAGGTAGGTGTTCCAGGAACCATGCCACTGGTCGTCGAATTTTTTGGTGATGATATTCACCACTCCACCCGCTGCACCGTTACCGTAACGGGCGGCGGCCGGGCCACGGATCACTTCGATGCGTTCGATCATCTCTGGCGGCACCCAGCCGGTATCCCCACGGGTATCACGCTCGCCGCGCCAGCCCAGGCGGATGGAGTTACGGCTGGTGACCGGTTTGCCGTCGATCAGGATCAGGGTATTTTCCGGGCCCATACCACGGATATCAATCTGTCGGTTGTTACCGCGCTGGCCGCTGGTGGAGTTACCGGTCAGGTTAACGCCCGGCATGGTACGGATGATTTCGGCAACGTCGCGCGCGGGCGGGTTCTTACGGATTTCGTCGGCGGTGATGGTTGATACACCAGGTGCCTGCAGGTTCTGTTCTGCGGCGGTGATCACCATTGTGTCTTCGTGCTGCGCGGTGGCGGCAGTCGTGTCGTCTGCCAGGGCTGGCAGCGCGACGCCGTAAATCCCTAAGTTGACCAGCAAGGCCAGGGAGTGAATCTTCTTATTCATTGTACGTCCTGCTTTTCGCGCCGCATCCCCTGGTCTCCGTTCCCGAAAGGGAGAGGAGGCGGCATGTTGTCACCCGCATGTTGCGTAAGCAGCCCTGTCCTCGAGCGCACACAACGCGTGGCATGGTTATTTTATGAGCGCGCTTCCCACAGCGCGGGCACTACGCTATTGCAAATGCAAATAGTTATCAATAATATTATCAATAATTTTTGTCTTGCAACAAAAAAAGACTCGATAAACATGAGGTTATAGTGACGGCGTTAACAACGGGAAGTGAGGCCTGGTGGCAGTCGAAACGCGGCCCGGACGTGACAGGTATTCAGGGTAACTATCGCGTGACGTTCTGGTGGCGTGACCCGGCGGGTACGCAAAACACGTCGACGGTGAAGCGCGTCTGGATCTATATCACCGGTGTGACCGATCACCATCAAAATGCCCGTCCGCAATCCCTTGAGCGTATTCCTGATACCGACGTCTGGCATTGGCAGGGCGAGTTCAGCCCCGCGTGGCGCGGAAGCTACTGTTTTATCCCTTCTGATAACGAACATGATTTTGCCGATACGGTGTTTCACGGCGAGCAACCGGACCGCATGGCGCTGCGTGAAGGCTGGCGGAAACTGCTGCCCCACGCGGTTTCCGACCCGCTGAACCCGCAGAGCTGGCGTGGCGGGCGCGGCCATGCCGTCTCGGCGCTGGAGATGCCCGGCGCACCGGTGCAGCCAGGCTGGAACCATCCCGATACACCATACAAACAGCCTGTCTGTATTGAATGGAAGAGCGAGCGTTTGCATAACCGTCGCCGCGTGTGGATTTTCACTACCGGCGAGGAAAGCCCTGAACGTCCGCTGGCCGTGTTGCTCGACGGTCAGTTCTGGGCGGAAAGCATGCCCGTCTGGCCTGCCCTGGCGTCACTGACCAGCGAAGGCAAACTGCCGTCCGCGGTTTACGTTCTGATTGACGTGATCGACACCGCACACCGCAGCCGCGAGCTGCCCTGCAATCCTGATTTCTGGCTGGCGGTGCAGGAAGAACTCCTTCCGCTAGTGAAAACCCTCGCGCCATTCAGCGACCGCGCTGACCGGACGGTCGTCGCAGGCCAGAGTTTTGGCGGGCTTTCTTCACTCTATGCTGGCCTTAACTGGCCGCAGCGTTTTGGCTGCGTGCTCAGTCAGTCCGGCTCCTACTGGTGGCCGCACCGCGGTGCACAGCAGGACGGACTACTTATCGAACAACTTAAAGCGGGTGAAAAAACCGCACGCAGGCTGCGCATCGTCCTTGAGGCGGGGCGCAATGAGCCACTTATTTTCCGCGCAAATCAGGCGATTTACGCCGAACTACACACACAGCAACCGGTTATCTGGCGTCAGGTTGACGGCGGACACGATGCGCTTTGCTGGCGCGGTGGGCTGACGCAGGGGCTGATGGCTCTCTGGCAGCCACTTATTCAATAACGGAGTCTGTATGGAATTCAGCAATCCTTTCGATAATCCGCAGGGACAGTTCGCCATTTTGCAAAACGACCAGGGGCAGTACAGCCTGTGGCCGCAGCAGTGCGAACTGCCCGCGGGCTGGCGCGTGGTGTGCGAACCGCAATCTCAGGAAGCGTGCCAGCAGTGGCTGGCGGGACACTGGCAAACGCTTGAACCGTCTTACTTTGCGGAGGAAAACGCATGAACCGTCTTCCTCTCGTCGCCGCCCAGCCGGGTATCTGGATGGCGGAACAGCTTTCCTCGCTGCCAAACGCCTGGAGCGTGGCGCACTATACCGAACTGAAAGGCGATATCGACGCGCCGCTGCTGGCAAAAGCGATTGTTGCGGGCATGATGCAGGCCGATACCCTGCGCACACGCTTTACGGAAGATAACGGCGAGGTGTGGCAGTGGGTGGACGAGTCCATCACTCTGCCGGAGCCGTCAATCGTTCGCGCCGACACACACGACGACGCCGTGGCACTGATGGAAGCCGATCTCAATCAGAACCTGCGTGTCGACAGCGGCCAGCCGCTGGCATTTCACCAGTTAATTCAGGTGGGCGAGCGTCGCTGGTACTGGTATCAGCGTTATCATCATTTACTGGTAGATGGCTTCAGTTTTCCGGCGATTACCCGCCAGATCGCTGCCATTTACAGCGCATGGAAAAAGGGTGAACCTGCACCTGAATCGCCGTTTACACCGTTTGCCGACGTGGTGGACGAGTACCAGCGCTATCGCGACAGCGAAGCGTATCAGCGCGACGGCGCATTCTGGGCAGAGCAGCGCAGGCAGCTTCCGCCACCCGTATCGCTCTCGTCCGCGCCGTTGCCAGGGCGTGCAGCAACCACCGATATCTTGCGCCTGAAAGTGACTGCCGACAGCCGCGCCTTCAGCCAGCTTGCACAGGCCGCAGGGCCGGTTCAGCGTACCGATCTGGCGCTTGCGCTGGTGGCGCTGTGGCTTGGCCGTCTTACCGGTCGGCTGGACTATGCCGCCGGGTTTATCTTTATGCGTCGCATGGGGTCAGCGGCGTTAACCGCAACCGGGCCGGTGCTCAACGTGTTGCCGCTGGCGGTGAATATCGCCCCGCAGGAGAGCCTGCCGGCGCTGGCGTTGCGTTTGTCCAGCCAGTTGAAAAAAATGCGCCGCCATCAGCGTTACGACGCTGAGCAGATCGTGCGTGACAGCGGGCGTGCCGCAGGCGATGAAGCGTTGTTCGGGCCGGTATTGAACGTCAAAGTCTTCGATTATCAGCTGGATATCGACGGTGTGGACGCCATCACCCACACGCTGGCAACGGGGCCGGTTAACGACCTTGAGCTGGCGCTGTTCCCGGACGAGCAGGGCGGTCTGAGCATTGAAATCCTTGCTAACAAACAGCGTTACGATGACGCGACGCTCACCCGCCACGTTGCGCGCCTGAACGCGATGCTGACGCAGTTTGCAGCGAACCCGGACCTGCGCTGTGGGGAGGTGGAAACCGTTTCTGAGCAGGAATACCAGCAGCTTGCCCGCATCAACGACACCGGGCTGGCGTTACCGTCCACCACGCTGGCGGAACTGGTAGCGGAACAGGCGCGCAACACGCCGGACGCCCCTGCGCTGGCCGATGCACATATCGAACTGAACTACCGCCAGATGCGTGAGCAGGTGGTCGCACTGGCAAACGTGCTGCGTGAGCGCGGCGTGAAGCCGGGCGACAGCGTGGCGGTCGCTCTGCCGCGCTCGGTGTTCCTGACGCTGGCGCTGCATGGCATCGTGGAAGCCGGGGCCGCATGGCTGCCGCTGGACACCGGTTACCCGGACGATCGTCTGCGGATGATGCTGGAAGACGCAAAACCGTCTCTGCTTATTACTACCGATGAACAGCTTCCGCGCTTTAGCGATCTGCCCGTAACGACGTTTAGTTACAACACACTATTACCTGCAACGGACGGTGAGCCGCTGCACCTGGCGAAGCCAGAGCAGACCGCGTACATCATCTTTACCTCTGGCTCGACAGGTCGTCCGAAAGGGGTGATGGTCGGGCATACCGCTATCGTTAACCGCCTGAAGTGGATGCAGGATCACTATCCGCTTGATGCGAGCGACGTGGTGGCGCAGAAAACGCCGTGCAGCTTTGACGTATCGGTATGGGAATTCTGGTGGCCGTTTATCGCCGGGGCGAAGCTGGTGATGGCCGAGCCGGACGCACACCGCGATCCGCAGGCAATGCAGAGCTTCTTTGCACAATACGGCGTCACCACCACCCACTTTGTGCCGTCAATGCTGGCAGCGTTTGTTGCCTCGCTGACGCCGGAAAATGCCGACTGCTGCAAAACGTTGAAACAAGTGTTCTGCAGTGGCGAAGCGCTCCCGACCGAACTGTGCCGTGAGTGGGAGCAACTGACCCACGCGCCGCTGCATAACCTCTATGGCCCAACGGAAGCCGCGGTAGATGTGAGCTGGTATCCGGCGTTTGGCCCGGAACTGGCGGCGGTTACAGGTAATAGCGTGCCAATTGGCTTCCCGGTGTGGAACACGGGACTGCGCATTCTGGATGCGATGATGCGACCGGTGCCGTTCGGCGTGGCGGGGGATCTCTATCTCACTGGCATTCAGCTGGCGCAGGGGTATCTGGGACGCCCGGATCTCACGGCGAGCCGCTTTATTGCCGACCCGTTCGCGCCCGGCGAGCGGATGTACCGCACCGGCGACGTTGCCCGCTGGCTGGATAACGGCGCGGTGGAGTATTTAGGCCGCAGCGACGATCAACTGAAAATTCGCGGCCAGCGCATTGAGCTGGGCGAAATCGATCGGGCGATGCTTTCGCTGCCGGATGTGGCTCAGGCCGTGGCACACGCCTGCGTGTTTAACCAGGCGGCGGCCACGGGTGGGGATGCCCGTCAACTGGTGGGATACGTTGTCTCCGAATCCGGTTTACCGCTGGATCGCGATGCGCTGCTGGCTTCCCTGAGAGCACAACTGCCGCCGCACATGGTGCCGGTGGTGCTGCTGCAAATCAGCGCACTGCCGTTAAGCGCTAACGGTAAGCTCGACCGCAAGGCGCTGCCGCTGCCGGAGCTTAC
>OJJJ01000330.1_pt1 | contig 26746 bp, 19 predicted proteins | sample 1596311 | NCBI WGS metagenome assembly OJJJ01 (sample SAMEA4350140, study PRJEB24818) | metagenome | biome: human; feature: gut; material: faeces | place: Denmark | collected 2013-09 | reverse complement strand
GCGGTGAATCAGGCACTTCAACCTGCACCCAGACGGTGGAAGGCAGCGCCGGACGCGGACGTGCAGTGGTGCGTTTCATCACAATCAGCAAATCCAGCTCCGCGCCTTTCAGTGGCAGGGTGGATTCAATCAGCGTGATGGCATTCCATGTCCCGGACAACAGCATAATAAACGTGAACTCTTCGCCAAGCATAGCCAGACGGCTGTCTTCGATATTACAGCCGCAGCTGCTTACGTGTCGGGTGATGGTGTTCACGATACCCGGCCTGTCAGCACCCAGCGCAGTGATAACCAGGTAATGTTGTGATGAGGTTGTCAAACCTGTTCTTCCTTTGCTTGGTTAAGTCTTCCTAAGGAAAGCATAAAAAAAACGTGCATACAACCGCCTGAGGCCCTCAGGTCGCTTGCTTTTATTACAGTTCCAAACGTACCATTGAGACTCTTGTTCGCACAGAGGATGGCTCATGTTCACGGGAAGTATTGTCGCGCTTGTTACACCGATGGATGAAAAAGGTAATGTCTGCCGCTCCAGCATGAAGAAGCTGATTGATTACCATGTCGCCAATGGAACCTCGGCGATCGTTTCGGTAGGGACTACCGGTGAATCTGCAACGCTGAGCCACGAAGAGCACGGCGATGTGGTTATGCTGACCCTTGAACTGGCTGACGGGCGTATCCCGGTCATCGCAGGCACGGGCGCTAATGCAACCGCAGAAGCTATCAGCCTGACCAAACGTTTCAACGACAGCGGCATCGTCGGCTGTCTGACCGTCACGCCTTACTACAATCGTCCCACTCAGGAAGGTTTGTTCCAGCATTTCAAAGCCATCGCGGAACATACTGACTTGCCACAAATTCTGTATAATGTGCCGTCCCGTACCGGTTGCGATATGCTGCCGGAAACCGTTGGTCGTCTCTCGAAAGTAAAAAATATTATCGGGATTAAAGAGGCGACAGGGAACTTAAGCCGCGTTCATCAGATCAAAGAGCTGGTTTCAGACGACTTTATCCTGCTGAGCGGTGATGATGCGACCGCGCTGGACTTTATGCAGCTCGGTGGTCATGGCGTGATTTCCGTAACGGCGAACGTTGCGGCTCGCGATATGGCAGAAATGTGCAAACTGGCGGCGGCCGGTCACTTTGATGACGCTCGCGTGGTTAATCAGCGTCTGATGCCGCTGCACAATAAATTATTTGTCGAACCCAATCCGATCCCAGTGAAATGGGCCTGTAAGGAGTTGGGACTTGTAGCGACCGATACGCTGCGTCTGCCAATGACACCGATTACCGACCACGGTCGTGAAATCGTCAGGGCAGCGCTGAAGCATGCCGGTTTGCTGTAAAGTTTAGGGAGATTTGATGGCTTATTCAGTACAGAAGTCGCGCCTGGTGAAGGTTGCGGGTGTTTCGCTTGTTATGCTGCTCGCCGCCTGTAGTTCAGATTCGCGCTACAAGCGCCAGGTGAGCGGTGATGAATCCTATCTGGATGCAGCGCCGCTTGCTGAACTTCACGCACCTGCCGGTATGATCCTGCCGATTCAGAACGGCGATTATAATATCCCTGTGACCAATGGTAGCGGTCAGGTGGGTAAAGCGCTCGATATTCGTCCGCCAGCACAGCCGCTGGCCCTGGTGAGCGGGGCGCGTACCCAGTTTACCGGCGATACAGCGTCCCTGCTGGTTGAAAGTGCGCGCGGAACGACACTGTGGCCGCAGGTGGTCAGCGTGATTCAGGCGAAGAACTACACGATTGATAAACGCGATGACGCCAGCCAGACCTTAACCACAGACTGGATTGAATGGAGCCGTCTGGATGAAGATCAGCAGTACCGTGGTCGTTATCAAGTCTCCGTTAAACCACAGGGTTATCAGCAGGCGGTTACCGTTAAGCTGTTGAATCTGGAGCAGGCGGGTAAGCCGGTTGCCGATCCAGCCTCCATGCAGCGCTACAGCACCGAAATGTTGAACGTGATTGCCGCGGGACTGGATAAGAACGCCACCGACGCCGCTAACGCAGCGCAGAGCCGCAACGGTGTTACGTTCGACGTTCAGAGCGCCGCCGATGACACGGGTCTGCCAATGCTGGTGGTTCGTGCGCCATTTAACCAGACCTGGCAACGCCTGCCAGCGACGCTTGAAAAAGTGGGCATGAAAGTAACCGACAGCACGCGTTCAACGGGTAGCATCACGGCAACGTACAAGCCGCTGTCCGACAGCGCCTGGCAGGAACTGGGGGCACGCGATCCGCAACTGGCCTCCGGCGATTATAAAATTCAGGTCGGTGACCTCGATAACCGCAGTAGCCTGCAGTTTATCGATCCGAAAGGCCACACGCTGACCCAGTCGCAGAACGATGCGCTGGTCGCGGTCTTCCAGGCTGCATTCAGCAAATAAATACGAGGGCTGGTGAATCCAGCCCTTTTTATTTTCGTGCTACGCAAACGTGTGCGTGGCATAATATCCCCAGTTTTGAATACAAATCATCACACCAGGAGTAATGAAGATGCAGAAGCAAGCTGAGTTGTATCGTGGCAAAGCGAAGACCGTATACAGCACCGAAAACCCGGATCTGTTGGTGCTCGAATTCCGCAATGATACGTCAGCAGGGGATGGCGCACGCATTGAGCAGTTCGATCGTAAAGGCATGGTGAACAACAAGTTCAACCACTTCATTATGACCAAACTGGCCGAAGCGGGTATTCCAACCCAGATGGAAGCGTTACTGTCCGACACGGAATGTCTGGTGAAAAAACTGGATATGGTGCCGGTCGAATGTGTTATTCGTAACCGTGCCGCGGGCTCCCTGGTGAAGCGTCTTGGCATCGAAGAAGGTATCGAGCTGAATCCACCATTGTTCGACCTGTTCCTGAAAAACGACGCCATGCATGACCCGATGGTCAATGAATCTTACTGTGAAACCTTTGGCTGGGTGAGCAAAGAGAATCTGGCGCGTATGCAGGAACTGACCTACAAAGCGAATGACGTACTGAAAAAACTGTTTGATGACGCGGGTCTTATCCTGGTCGACTTCAAGCTGGAGTTCGGTCTGTTTAAAGGTGAAGTGGTGCTGGGTGATGAGTTCTCACCGGACGGCAGCCGTCTGTGGGATAAAGAAACGCTGGATAAAATGGACAAAGACCGTTTCCGTCAGAGCCTGGGTGGCCTGATTGAAGCATATGAAGCCGTTGCTCACCGTTTAGGCGTTAAGCTCGACTGATCCTCAATTGCCAAAGGATGTTCACATCCTTTGGCGTCTTACCTTTGTTTCCTATGGTAATCCTCTCATTAACCGCCTACGATCATAGCTATTGATAATGGAATAGTTCGAGGTGGTTATGCGCTGGCAAGGGCGTCGTGAAAGTGACAATGTAGAAGACAGGCGCAACAGTGGCGGCGGTGGCCCGTCAATGGGCGGCCCAGGGTTTTGTTTACCCAGTGGAAAGGGGGGAATTGTTCTGCTCATCGTCGTGCTGGTGGCAGGTTATTATGGTGTCGATTTGACCGGCCTGATGACCGGGGAGCCTCTTCAGCAACAGCCACAATCCCAGCGCTCTATCAGCCCGAATGAAGATGAAGCCGCTAAGTTTACCTCCGTTATTCTGGCAACGACCGAAGATACCTGGAGCCAGCAGTTCGAAAAAATGGGGCGGACCTATCAGCAGCCGAAACTGGTAATGTACCGTGGCGCAACGCGCACCGGCTGCGGCACCGGACAATCCGTTATGGGGCCGTTCTACTGCCCGGCTGACAGTACCGTTTATATCGATCTCTCCTTCTACGATGACATGAAACGCAAGCTCGGTGCCGACGGCGATTTTGCCCAGGGCTACGTCATTGCGCATGAAGTCGGGCACCACGTTCAAAAACTGCTCGGCATTGAGCCTAAAGTGCGTCAGCTTCAGCAAAATGCGTCTCAGGCGGAAGTGAACCGTCTGTCCGTGCGTATGGAGCTTCAGGCGGACTGCTTCGCCGGTGTCTGGGGGAAAAGTATGCAGCAGCAGGGCGTGCTCGAAGCGGGCGACCTGGAAGAGGCGTTGAATGCGGCACAGGCCATCGGTGATGACCGTCTTCAGCAGCAGAGCCAGGGGCGGGTGGTGCCGGACAGCTTCACACACGGTACGTCTGAACAACGTTACAGCTGGTTCAAACGCGGCTTCGACAGCGGCGACCCGGCGCAATGTAATACCTTCGGCAAAGCCATGTGATGTTGCCGTTTGAAAATCTGATCGGCCAGCTTACGCGTCAGGGCCATCGTCGGCTGGTTGTTCTTAGTGGCGATGAACAGTGGGTATGCGCGCAGGCATCTGCCCTGCGTGATGCCTTGCCTGGCGACTGGTTGTGGCTGGAAGATAACGCCTCTAAAGCTATCAGTGGTCTGCTGGGGCGTGAATTCCTGCATGCTATTTTTGACGCCCGCAGCGGGTTTGATGTTTCGGCCTTTGCCGCACTCAGCGGAACGTTGCGCGCCGGAAGCCTTCTGGTGCTGCTGGTTCCGCCGCTCGCCGTCTGGCCGGAAAAACCCGACAGTGATTCCCTGCGCTGGAGCGACACTCCAGAACTGATTGCCACCCCGCATTTTGTAAACCATTTTTGCCGGACGATTGCTGCCGATCCTGACGTGATTTTGTGGCAGCAGAACCTGCCTCTATCGTTCCCCCCCCTCCCTGATGCGCCTGACTGGCAGCCTGCCAGCGGCGCGCCGCAGCGTGAGCAGGCTGAAATCCTGAATGTGCTTCAGACCATGCAGAGCGGCGTCGTGGCCGTTACGGCGGCGCGCGGGCGCGGAAAGTCCGCGATGGCGGGGATGTTACTCAGCAGCATTCAGGGCAGTGCCGTCGTTACGGCTCCAGCCAAAAGCGCAACCGACGTGATTGCCCGCTTTGCCGGAGATAACTATCACTTTATGGCTCCGGACGCGCTGCTGGCCTCTACCGTGCAGGCTGACTGGCTAATTGTCGATGAAGCGGCTGCTATCCCCGGCCCATTACTGGAAAAGCTGGTAACGCGTTTTCCCCGCACGCTGTTAACGACTACCGTTCAGGGTTACGAAGGGACGGGAAGGGGATTCTTGCTTAAATTCTGTGCCCGGTTTAGCGATTTGCAGCGGTATAGCTTATCAACGCCAGTTCGCTGGGCTGCCGGGTGTCCACTTGAGCGGGTTGTCGCCAGTGCGTTGCTGTTTGACGATGCGCTTCTCGACCAGAAACCAGAAGGTGATGTGCGTATTACTTCTCTTGAGGCACAGGCGTGGGAGAGCAATCCCGTGCTCGTGGCACACGTGTATGAACTGCTATGCGCTGCGCACTACCGTACCTCGCCGCTTGATTTACGCCGTATGATGGACGCTCCCGGCCAGCACTTTTCTGTCGCACAAACCGGTTCCGCTATCGCGGGCGCGCTCTGGCTGGTGGACGAGGGCGGGTTAATCCCGGAACTTAGCCGTGCGGTATGGGCAGGCTTTCGGCGTCCGCGCGGTAACCTGGTGGCGCAGTCTCTGGCGGCACACGGCGGTTCGCCTCTGGCGGCGACGCTCAAAGGGCGACGAGTGACCCGCATTGCGGTTCATCCCCATCGCCAGCGGGAAGGTATCGGCCAGGCACTGATTCACCATGCGGGTGGTCAGGATTATCTCTCGGTGAGTTTCGGCTATACCGATGAGCTTTGGCGTTTCTGGCAGCAGTGCGGGTTTGCGCTGGTGCGGATGGGTAGCCATCGCGAAGCCAGCAGCGGCTGCTATACCGCGATGGCGTTACTGCCGCTGAGCGAGGCGGGGCGTCAGTTGTGTGAGCAGGAGGAGCAGCGTCTGTGCCGCGATGCGCGGGTATTATCGTCATGGAATGGTGAAAAGATCCCGGTGGAAGATGGCTGGGAAGCTACCCTTAATAATGACGACTGGCTGGAGCTGGCCGGGTTTGCCTTCGCTCATCGGGCGTTTTCGACTTCCGTTGCCGCGTTAACCCGCCTGCTGTTAACCGTAGACATGCCGCTCCCGGCTTTGCGCGGAAAAATGGCGGGTAAAACGGATAGCGTCGGTCGAAAATCTCTGTTGGCTAAGCTACGCAATGAAACGGCACATGCGCTTGAAAGTCTTGATGAACAGCGCTGCCAGCAGTTGAAAGACAACATTTTGCAATGGCAATTTTTTCAATGACTTCTTCAGTAAAGTGGCATGGTCATTACCCCCCGGAGGCGTAAAATCCAACCATCAATTAAGGAGACCGCCATGAAACATGACCATTTTGTTGTTCAAAGCCCTGACAAACCGGCAAAACAGTTACTGCTTCTGTTTCATGGCGTGGGTGATAACGCCGTCAACATGGGGCAGATTGGCAGCTGGTTTGCGCCGGTGTTTCCGGACGCGCTGATTGTCAGTATCGGCGGCGTGGAGCCGTGCGGTCCTGACGGACGGCAGTGGTTCTCTGTCCAGGGCGTGACGGAAGAGAACCGTCAGGCGCGTATTGATGCCATCATGCCCGTATTTATCGAAACGGTACGCTACTGGCAGCAGAAAAGCGGCGTTGGTGCAGATGCCACGGCGCTGATTGGCTTCTCGCAAGGATCGATTATGTCGCTGGAGAGCGTAAAAGCGCAGCCTGGCCTCGTATCCCGCGTGATTGCCTTTAACGGTCGCTTTGCCACGTTACCGCAAAGTGCCACGACGCAGACCACCATTCATCTGATCCACGGTGGTGAAGATCGGGTGATTGAGCTTTCGCATGCGGTGGCTGCCCAGGAAGCGCTGATCCGTGAAGGCGGGGATGTCACGCTGGACATCGTGGACGATCTGGGGCATGCCATTGACGATCGCAGCATGCAGTTCGCGCTCGACCATTTACGCTATACCGTGCCGAAGCACTACTTTGATGAAGCGCTCAGCGGCGGTAAGCCGAATGACGATGATATTGTAGAGTTTATGTGAATATTACCCCTCTCCCGAGCGGGGAAGGGGTAATAAATTTACTTCTTCTGGTCTTTCTTCGTCCAGTCGTCGTCATCATCCCATTTATCGTTAAAATCACGATGTGGTGGGAGATCCGGCTTGTTAGCGAGAAATTTTTTGTGGTCAACGCGCTTAAGATCTTTAATCACGTTAAGCAGCACGCCTACCAGAAACACCAGCACCAGAATCCACCAGTATTTAGCCAGCCAGTCCATTCGCTATTCCTTCTCAGAGCATTCGTCAGGCGACGAGTTGCTCCATAATACGTTGATACATACGGGCCAGCAGTTGCAAATCTGCCGCATTCACACACTCATTGATTTTGTGAATAGTGGCGTTAACCGGACCCAGTTCGACAACCTGCGCACCCATGCGGGCAATAAAGCGCCCGTCTGACGTGCCACCCGTTGTCAGCAGTTGTGGCTTAATTTCATTATAGTGTGCGATAGCGTTCACCACCGCATCCACCAGTTTTCCGCGCTGCGTCAGGAACGGCTGGCCGGAAAGCCACCAGTCAATGGTGTAGCGCAGTTCATATTTTTCCAGCAGCGCAATCACGCGTGCTTTGATCATCTCGTCAGTCAGTTCAGTGCTAAAGCGGAAGTTGAACTGCACGAAGATATCACCAGGGATCACATTGTTGCTGCCCGTACCGGCCTTCACGTTAGCAATCTGCATGCTGGTAGGCGGGAAGAACTCGTTGCCCTTGTCCCACTCAATAGCCACCAGTTCGTTCAGCATGGGGGCTGCACGATGAACCGGGTTGTCGGCGAGATGCGGATACGCGACGTGTCCCTGAACGCCGTGAATGGTCAGGTTGCAGGTAAGCGACCCACGACGACCGTTTTTCACCACATCACCGACGATTTCGGTACTCGACGGCTCACCCACCAGGCAGTAGTCCAGACGCTCGTTACGCGCCATCAGCGTCTCAACCACTTTCACGGTGCCATTGTGCGCGCTGGCTTCTTCATCGGAGGTGATCAGGAACGCGAGACGGTTTTTATGGTTCGGATGTTGGGCAACGAAACGCTCCGCCGCCACCACCATCGCCGCCAGTGAGCCTTTCATGTCTGCCGCACCGCGGCCAAACAGCATGCCGTCACGGATGGTGGGTTCGAACGGTGGGTTGATCCAGCGGTCTGCATCGCCAGCCGGAACCACATCGGTATGTCCGGCAAACGCCAGCGTTTCGCCCTGACCGCGCCATGCCCAGAAGTTCTGTGTGTCGCCAAAATCCATTGGTTCAACGGTAAAACCAATGGCACGCAAGCGCTCAATCATTAATGCCTGACAACCTGCATCGTCCGGGCTAAGAGAAGGACGGCGAATAAGCTGCTGAGTCAGCTCAATGACCGGGCATGACATAGACTACACCTCAACGAAAAAAGTCTGAATAAACGGTTTCACTAAAACCCAGCAGCATAGGCTGCCCTGGCTTGCAGAGCAATGGGCGTTTGATAATTGCTGGCATTTCAAGCATCAGTTTTGCCGCACTATCGGCATCGTTGATCGTCGCGCGCAGCGACTCATCCAGTTTTCGCCAGGTGGTGCCGCGGGTATTCAGCAAGGCTTCCCAGCCCAGCTCCTTGATCGCCGTATGCAAAAATGCCGCATCAAGACCATCGACACGGTAATCGTGAAAGCGGTATGCCACATCGTTGGCTTCCAGCCAGCGGCGCGCTTTTTTGATGGTGTCGCAATTTTTAATACCGTACATCACTACCATGGTGAATCCTTTTGTTCTTTTGACGGGTGAATGTTCAATTATTTCGAAGATATATCCTTAAGCGAAATATAACACAGGAATGATATCACTGGACTTACAATTCTCCTTAATTGAACGCACAACTGTAAGCTGAATATTTTTTCATCATTTAAGCATAGTTGTCCACAAAGATTAAATTTCTAATAAAGTCAGCAGGTAAAATTAAAGTCACCTGCCTGTATGGTTATTTCAAAATATTGCTGTCCGTCACATAAAATTTAAGAGGCTGCGCTCATAGTTGTCTCAAATCCTTTTCAGATGCGGGGTGTAATCACAGTAATTGGCTAAATAGTCTTCACAATGATGATACGTTTCCGTAGAATATGCATAATAATAAGAGAGGTTGTTATGATTGAACGCGAACTGGGGAACTGGAAAGATTTTATCGAAGGCATGCTTCGTAAATGACATTCAGTAAGAATTGCAAGAGCACTTAAATAAGTAAAATAACCATAGTGTGAACTCATCACACAATAAAAAGGCGGCCCTGAGAGCCGCCTTTTTTATTTCACCACACTATTCAGGCCGCTCTTTAAGCGGGAAACGGCGGCGCACCAGCACGAAGAATAACGGAACGAAATAGATCGCCAGAATCGTTGCTGAAATCATGCCACCCATAACGCCCGTACCAACCGCATGCTGGCTGCTGGAGCCTGCGCCAGAACTGGTTGCCATCGGTAATACACCAAAGACAAACGCCAGAGAGGTCATCAGGATCGGACGTAAGCGCTGGCGACAGGCGTGCAGCGTCGCGGCCATCAGGTCATGGCCTTTGGCGTTCATCTCATTGGCAAATTCAACAATCAGAATGGCGTTTTTCGCCGACAAACCGATGACGGTGAGTAGACCCACCTGGAAGTAAACATCGTTCTCCAGACCGCGCATCCAGGTCGCCAGCAGCGCACCAATGACCCCGAGCGGTACTACCAGCATGACCGAGAACGGCACCGACCAGCTTTCATACAGTGCTGCCAGGCAAAGGAACACCACCAGCAGCGAAAGCGCATAGAGCGCAGGGGCTTGCGCACCGGAGAGACGTTCCTGGTAGGACATGGCCGTCCACTCCAGGCCAAACCCGGTTGGCAACTGCTGCACCAGTTGTTCCATGATATCCATCGCCGTACCGGTACTGACGCCCGGCGCGGCTTCACCCACGATCTCCAGCGCGGAGTAGCCGTTGTAGCGTTCCAGGCGCGGTGAGCCCGTTTCCCAGCGCGAGGTGGCAAAGGCGGAGAACGGCACCATGCCGCCTGTATTGTTACGTACATACCAGCGGTTAATGTCGTCCGGCAGCATGCGGTATTTCGCGGCAGACTGAACGTAGACTTTTTTCACGCGGCCGCGATCCATAAAGTCGTTCACATAGCTGGAGCCCCACGCCGTTTGCAGCGTGTCGTTAATGTCGTCTATCGATACGCCAAGCGCCTGCGCTTTACGCTGATCGATATCCACCTGCAGCTGCGGGCTGTCGTCCAGACCGTTATGACGAACGCGGGTCAGCTGCGGATCTTTACCCGCCAGATCGAGCAGTTTGTCACGCGCAGCCATTAACGCGTCATGCCCGGCACCCGCGTGATCCTGCAGTTCCATATCAAACCCTGCCGAACTGCCAAGACCGCTGATAGCGGGAGGGCTGCTGGCGAAAACGCGCGCCTCTTTGATGTGGCTGAAGGCTTTGGTCGCCCGTTCGATAATAGCAAACGAGGAGCCTGTATCGCTGTCGCGTTGATCCCAGTCTTTCAGACGCACAAACATACGTGCCACGTTCTGCCCGTTACCGCCAGGGCCAGAGCCGACGGTGGAAAAGACGGACACAACGTTATCTTTCTCTTTAGTCTGGAAGTAGTTCTCAACCTTTTGCACCACCTTCAGCGTTTGCTGCTGCGTGGAGCCGCTCGGCAACTGAACGGAGGTGATAAACATGCCGCGGTCTTCCAGCGGCAGGAAGGAGGTCGGCAGGCGCAGGAACAGGAACACCATGCCGCCGAGCAGCAGGACGTAGACCACCATCCAGCGCACGCTGCGGTGCAATATCCTGCCCACGCCCGCTTCATAGCGCGCCGCATTACGGTTAAACATGCGGTTAAACCAGCCGAAAAAGCCTTTCTGACCGTGATGCTCACCTTTATGCAACGGTTTGAGCAGCGTGGCGCAGAGGGCAGGGGTGAGGATCATCGCCACCAGCACCGAGAGCACCATCGCGGAGACGATAGTGATAGAGAACTGGCGGTAGATCGCGCCGGTCGTCCCGCCAAAGAAGGCCATCGGGATAAACACCGCTGAGAGCACCATCGCGATACCGACCAGCGCGCCCTGAATTTGCCCCATCGATTTCCGCGTAGCTTCACGCGGTGAAAGGCCTTCCTCGCTCATGATGCGCTCAACGTTTTCCACCACCACGATGGCATCATCCACCAGCAGGCCGATCGCCAGCACCATCGCAAACATGGTTAAGGTATTGATACTGTAACCAAAAGCGTAAAGCACCGCGAAGGTGCCGAGCAGCACCACTGGCACCGCAATCGTTGGAATAAGCGTGGCGCGGAAGTTTTGCAGGAACAGGTACATCACCAGGAACACCAGCGCGATGGCTTCGAGCAGGGTTTTCACCACATCTTCAATAGAGGCTTTGACGAAGGAGGTGGTCTCGTAGGCGACTTTATATTCCAGCCCGTGCGGGAAAAAGTGCGATAGCTCATCAAGACGATCGATGACCAGCTCTGCCGTTGCCATTTCATTCGCACCGGAGGCCAGTTTGACCCCTAAACCGGATGCCTGATTACCGTTAAAGCGGCTCAGGTAGTCATATTTTTCCGCTCCCATCTCCACGGTGGCGACATCGCCCAGGCGTACTTCAGAACCGTCCTGATTGACCCGCAGGGTAATATTGCGGAACTGTTCAGGCGTCTGGAGCAGTGACTGCGAATTAATGGTGGCGTTCAGCGCCTGGTTATCCACGGATGGCGTACCGCCCAGCTGACCCACGGCAATCTGGGCGTTCTGCGATTCGATGGCATCGGTAACATCTTTCGCCGTCATCTGCACGCTGTTGAGCTTGTCAGGGTTCAGCCAGATGCGCATGGAATATTGTGAGCCATAGGCATCGATATCCCCCACGCCGTTAATACGGCTGAGCGGGTCCTGGATATTACTCGCCACGTAGTCGGCAATATCCTGTTTATCCATCGAGCCATCGGTGGAGACAAACGCAATGGTTAAAATATTGGTATCACCGGTTTTACGCACGGTGACGCCCTGGTTTTGCACAGCCTGAGGCAGCTTACGCAGGGCTGACTGCAGCTGGTTTTGTACCTGCTGTACTGCTTCATCCGGGTCCGTACCTGCCGTAAAACTCAGGGTGACCGTCGCCTGGCCGGTCGCGCTACTCTGTGAGGACATATACATCAGGTTATCGAGGCCCGTCATGTTCTGCTCGATGACCTGCGTGACGGTATTTTCCAGCGTTTGTGCCGAAGCGCCAGGGTAGTTAGCCGTAACACGCACGTTGGGCGGTGCCAGATCGGGGTATTGCTCAACAGGAAGTGAAGTAATGGCCAGGACACCTGTCAGACACAACAGGATGGCAAGTACCCAGGCAAAAATGGGGCGATCGATGAAAAAATTCGCCATGAAAAGGTGACCTCGTTTTGCTGCACGTCGTTATTGTCTATTGTCCGCATCACTGTAGCGGTAAGTCGAAGGTCAAACGTGGAGAAATAAAGGAGATAATGTAAATTATCATGCGCTTTTTTCAGCGTTTGCCCCTTTACCGTTATTTACCCGCCAGAGCTGCTGGTGTACGGAACGTCACGCTGACCTGCGTCCCGCCATTTGGCGGCGGGGAAAAGTGCAACGTCCCGCCGAGCCGTCCCGCGCGTTCGCGCATAATGTTCAGCCCGTAGTGTCCTGGCGGCTCGCTGGCTTCGCCAATACCAATGCCGTTGTCGCGAATGGTGACGGTGTGCGTGCCATCGGCTGACGTGATACAGCTGACAATAATTTCGCTTGCCTGAGCATGTTTAATGGCATTCAACACCGCTTCACGCACGATCTGTAACAAATGCACCTGCTTTTGCGCATCCAGCGCCAGCGAGGAGAGACGGCAGTCAAGGACCAGTTTCGCCTGCGTCTGGCTTTGCAGCCCGTCGAGGGACTCCTGCAGTGCGGCAGGAAGGTTGGCATGATTGAGCGTCAGGCGGAAGGTGGTAAGCAGTTCGCGCAGCTGCCGCCAGGCGTTGTTTAGCTCACGGGAGAAGTCCGCGATGATGGTTTGTGCCGGGAGATCCTCTTCCGGCACGGCACGTTTGAGCAGCGCAAGCTGGATGCGCAAATAGGAGAGGACCTGCGCCAGTGAGTCATGTAACTCGCGGGCAATGGTCGCGCGTTCTTCCATCAGCAGTAACTGCTGATAGTGTTTCTGCGCCTGGTTGAAATAGAGCCCGCGCCCCAGCATTGTCGCCACGCTTTCCATAAGCGGCAGCGATACGGCATGCTTCTCGCTCTGCCAGCGCAGCTCGCCATAAAGGGTATCCTGCATCAGCACCGGCAGACTTTGCATCTGACTGTCGTTTGTCTCCGTCCCCTCACACAGCCGCCAGTCGTCGCTGGTGCGAAGTTCGAGGTAATTCATCTGCGTGTATTCATGCACAATCTGCAAAATATGCCTGAAACAGTGGCTGTCGATCTGGCCGGTATTGAGCGCCTGCGAACATTTGAACAGCATCTCAAGCTGCTGATGCGCTTCATTTAAATGGTGTGTTTTTTCCGCAACGGACTGCTCAAGTGAGAGATACAGCGTCCGCAGCTCGGCTGACATATGGTTGAACGCACGGGAAAGCTGGCCCAGCTCATTCGGCAGGGCAGTGTCAGGCGCAGGCGTGTCAAATTGTCTCCGTTCAATACGTTCGCTGGCCGCCACCAGATTGTTCAGCGGCAAAACCACCTGGCGGCGGGTCTGTCGCAGCGTAAATACAGTCAGCAGCAGAATGCTCAGCCCGCCCGCCAGCGACATCAGGATAACCAGCTGAATTTTATGTTCGGTGTAGTGCTGGAGCGCCAGCACAAAGGCATCAATGCGGCCAACAAAATCCTCAATGTGGGTCTGATACCACGCCGTGTCGCCGCTGGCGATGCGCTTATCCATCTCCTGCCAGGCAAGATGAAGCTGTTGGTAGCGTTGTTTGACATCTTCAGGCACATACCAGCGGTCTAATTTCTGCAGCGCCGGTGCGCTCAGCGTCTGCTGCCAGCTCTCACGGTGCTCCGCAAGTGAAGGGCTGACACGCTGCATTTCGTAGCCCAGGCGGTAGCTCTGCATGCGCAGCGAACCGGCAATATTGATCGCCTCGGCGTCACGCTGGCTGCTGGCGAGCGTCAGCAGTGCGATGGCGCTGGTCAGGACGGACAACACAATAATCGAAAAGAAAGCCCGAGCCAGGCTTCCGGAAACAGAACGTTTAACGGTCACAAAACGGCTTCCTGAATAAAATTGATCTGCCACAGGTTCACTGGAAATAGTTTGGTTTCCTGGGCATTTGAACATTGCCTGATAACGCTACGATGAGTAAATACAATATTCATATAAAGAATAAGGTTATTGAACCAAAAACAGGTGTCGTTATGAATCGTTTTATTATGGCCAACAGCCAGCAATGTATCGGATGTCGTGCCTGCGAAGTCGCCTGCGTGATGGCGCACAACGATGAACAGCATGTTCTGAGCGAGCACCATTTCCATCCCCGCATTACGGTCCTTAAATCGGGCGCAAAAAGTAGCCCCGTCACCTGCCATCACTGCGAAAATGCCCCCTGCGCGCAAAGCTGTCCGAACGGGGCCATCAGCAAGCACAGCGACAGCGTACAGGTGAATCAACAAAAATGCATTGGTTGCAAAGCCTGCATGGTGGCCTGCCCGTTTGGCACTTTGGACATTATCGTCACACCGCAGGAAAACGACAGCGTGAAGGCCACGGCGCACAAGTGCGATCTCTGTCTGACACGGTCGCAAGGCCCGGCCTGTGTCGAAAACTGCCCGGCCGATGTGCTCAGGCTTGCCACTCCCGCGGTGCTGGATAACCTGGCGAAAGCGCGCCGACAGCGTACCGCCCGGCTTGAGGCGCAGCCCTGGCACGGTGAAGCGGTGCAATGTGAACAACCGCAAACCAAATTGCAGCAACTGCACAATACACCGAAGCGTGGCGAGCCGGATAAACTCACTCCCGAAGAACGCGTTGTCCATTTCAACGAAATTTATCTGCCGTTTCGGGCGGAGCAGGCTCACCGCGAAGCGTCACGCTGCCTCAAATGCGGTGAGCACAGTATCTGTGAGTGGCACTGTCCGCTACATAACCACATTCCGCAATGGATTGAACGTGTTAAGGCGGGGGATATCGCAGGCGCAGTTGCGCTTTCGCATCAGACCAACTGTTTACCTGAAATCACCGGCCGCGTCTGCCCGCAGGATCGATTATGTGAAGGAGCCTGCACAGTACGTGATGAATCGGGGTCGGTGACTATTGGCAATATTGAGCGCTATATCTCTGACCAGGCGCTGGCAATGGGCTGGACGCCGGACATGCGCGACGTTTCACCGGTGAATAAACGTGTTGCTATTATCGGGGCGGGTCCGGCCGGGCTGGCGTGCGCCGATGTGCTGGTGCGCAGCGGCGTGAGTGTGACAGTGTACGATCGCCATCCGGAAATTGGCGGTTTGCTGACGTTTGGTATTCCGGCTTTCAAGCTGGATAAATCGCTGCTGGCGCGCCGCAGAGCGATATTTACCGCGATGGGGATCACGTTCGAGCTGAACTGCGAAGTGGGTAAAGATATCTCTATGGCGCAACTGCAAAGTGACTACGATGCGCTGTTTATCGGCGTTGGAACCTATCGCTCCATGAAAGCGGGAATTCCGCATGAGGACGCGCCAGGCGTGTATGACGCGTTGCCCTTCCTCGTGGCAAACACGCGCCATATCATGGGGCTTGAGCCGACGGTCACCGAGCCGTTTATTGACACCCAGGGCTTAAATGTCGTGGTGCTTGGCGGCGGCGATACGGCGATGGACTGCGTGCGGACTGCACTGCGACACGGTGCCGCGAAAGTGACCTGTGCCTATCGGCGGGACGAAGCCAACATGCCTGGCTCGAAAAAAGAGGTCAAGAATGCCAAAGAAGAGGGCGCGACGTTTGAATTTAACGTCCAGCCCGTTGAACTGACGCGCGGCCCAGGGGGGCAGGTTAACGGCATTCGGATGCTGCGTACTGAACTGGGTGAACCGGATGCGCAGGGGCGTCGTCGGCCTGTTCCGGTGGCGGGCAGCGAATTTGTTATGCCTGCGGATGCGGTGATCATGGCGTTTGGTTTCAACCCGCATGCGATGCCGTGGCTGGAGGCACAGGGCGTCGAAACGGATGACTGGGGACGAATCGTTGCCTCCGTGGAGAGCCGCTACCGTTACCAGACCTCAAACCCGCAAATTTTCGCCGGGGGAGATGCAGTTCGCGGCGCGGATCTGGTGGTGACGGCGATGGCCGAAGGGCGTCATGCCGCGCAGGGGATCATGGACTGGCTGGGAATAGAACCACCAAAAATGCACTAACGCCATCGGGCGACAAAGCGGGTTTCACGGCGTAGTATTAAAAGACTCATTCTGCCGTGGAGCCCGTATGTCCCTGAAAATAGACGTCATCAAAGACATCATCCTTTCTGAAAACTATTTTGTCCTGCGTAACATCACCTATGATTTAACGCGTAATAACGGTGAAGTGATCCGCCATAAACGCGAGGTCTATGACCGTGGCAACGGGGCAACCATTCTGCTGTATAACCGTGAAAAGCAAAGCGTGGTGTTGATTCGTCAGTTTCGGGTGGCGACATGGGTGAATGGCAATCCTGACGGACGGCTGATTGAAACCTGCGCTGGCCTGCTCGACGACGATGAACCTGAAGTCTGCATCCGTAAAGAGGCCGTGGAAGAGACAGGCTTTGAAGTGGGGGAGGTGACAAAAGTCTTTGAGTTATTCATGTCGCCAGGCGGCGTAACGGAGATCATCCATTTCTTCATCGCGGAATACAACGATGCGCAGCGGACTCACCGGGGAGGCGGCGTAGAAGACGAAGATATCGAGGTGCTGGAAATTCCTTTCGCTGAGGCATTAGCCATGGTGAAAAGTGGTGAGATCAGGGACGGTAAGACGGTGATATTGCTGCAATATTTACAAACAACCGGTCTGATGAGTTCCGTTTCGGATAAATCTATCCGATAAATCCGATTGAGCAAGCCCGGATGTAACACGAAGATACGGCCCAGTTTTGCGTTTTCATTTCCGGGATTGTGCCATCCATGCGCCACTGCGTTTTTATTCTCTTCCTGTCTTGCGTGCTGCCTGCGTCGTTGGCGTGGGCTGCGCCCGCTCAACAGTCTTTTTCAGACTGGCAGGTGACCTGCAACAACCAGAATTTTTGCATTGCGCGTAATACCGGTGAACATCACGGCCTGGTCATGACGCTCAGCCGCAGCGCCGGAGCGAAAACGGATGCAACGTTGCGTATCGACCTGGGCGGGCTCTCCCCGCCGCCGGTCAAAGAGCCTGACATTGCTCCCCGGCTTTTGCTGGATGATACGCCGTTAACACTGAACGCACAGCACTGGCAACTCACTCCCTGGCATCTGAAGACAGACGACGCAACGACCATCACCACCTTTTTGAAACACATTCAGGAGGGGCAGGCACTGACCCTGCGCGGCGGCAAACAGGTTGCCTCTCTGGACGGTCTGAAAGCGGCGTTGTTATTTATCGACGCTCAGCAGAAACGCGTCGGGAGTGAAACGGCCTGGATTAAGAAAGGTGACGAACCGCCGCTGAGCGTCCCCCCCGCACCGGCCTTAAAAAAGGTGGCGGTAGTGAACCCGACACCTACGCCGCTCACCCACGAAGAGCTGAACGATCTGCTGGATTACGGGACCTGGCGGATGAATAACAGCCAGTGCTCGCTCGACCCGAACCGTCGCGAAGTGCGCGTGACCGCATTGACCGACGACAAAGCGCTGCTGATCATCAGCTGTGAAGCCGGGGCCTATAACACCGTTGACCTGGCGTGGCTGGTGTCGCGTAAAAAACCGTTTGCGGCCCGCAGCGTCAGGCTGCGTCTGCCGTTTACGCCGTCAAGCGAAAGCAGTGAAATGGAGCTGATGAACGCCAGTTTTGACGAAAAAACGCGTGAACTGACCACGCTTTCGTTAGGACGCGGTATTGCGGATTGCGGGATACAGACGCGCTGGCGTTTTGACGGCCAGCGCTTTCGTCTGGTGCGGTATGCCGAAGAACCAAGCTGCGATAACTGGAATGGGCCAGACGCCTGGCCCACGCTGTGGATCACCCGTTAGACTTGCGGAAAAAGTCGTTATACAACATGTATAAATGCGCCGCGCTCCAGGAGAAATTCGGTGCGCCTTGCTGTGCGCCGGTCAGCGGGTTGTAATTTTCCTGGATCGGACCGTCGGACGTTAATCCTTTCGCATGCTTAAAGAAGGTTTGCGCCAGGTTTTGCGCCTGCTCGCGGTAGCCGTAGCGTTCCATTCCTTTTAATCCAAACCAGAACTGATCCACCCAGACGCGCCCGCGCCAGTAGATATCCGGGCCAAACGCCGGGTTCGTCAGCGCCGCTGTGCCGAGTGGCACGTATGTGTTGAACGTTTTCGGGTCCAGCATGACCTTCACCACCGCATCTGCCTGTTTCTGCGTCGCCGCGCCGTTGAACAGCGGTGACCAGCCTTCCGGCCCTTTACCACGCTCGACGATCGGTTTACCCGCACAGCCGTTCGCCAGCGGTGTATCCTCGATGCGGATGTCATAGTAGAAACCGCTTTTCGCATCGAACATGCAGGTGTTGATATAGCGTGCAAGTTTATCTGCCAGCTGGCGATAATGGCTGGCTTCCTGCGCTTTGCCTAACAGGGTCGCCATTTGCGCCAGATAGTGGTTATCGCTGTACATATAGCTCGCCTGGTCGACAGATTCCTGCAGTAGCGAGTAGCCCAGAAGATTTCCCGCTTTATTGCGATTTTCCGCAAACTTCACCGTCCAGTCGCTGCGCTTACCGCCATTTTTGACGTATTTATCCAGCTGCGCCTTGTCGATGAAACCGAAAACAGCGGCATCATCCCGGCCAGACTCCCACGATGCGGCGACCTGCGCCGGAATTTCAAGACTGTCGTAATGCCCCTTGTCGATTATGCTGGCGTAATGGGTTAGCCCGGACAGCGTCTCTTCTTTATCACCTTTTTTGACCGTGAACAGCATCTCGCCATTGGCCGTATTATGCGCTTTGTCCCGCGTGGCACCATATTCAGGCACGCCGTTGCCGTTATGGTCGCGGTTGCGTAGCCACCAGTCATGATAAGCGACGAGCTTTGGATACATTTCCGCGAGCCAGGCTTTGTCCTGGGTGACGTGATAAACCTCCATGACGGACCAGGCTGCCAGACTCGGTTTAGTATTGCGCTCATTCCAGTTTCCGCCATCACCGCCACGTTCCGGGCTGAGGTTCCAGGCGATGAGATCGGGGACAAAACCGGCATCCTGCGGGCGAACCGGATCGTCAGGTTTGATTTGCCAGGAGAAGACCGCGCGGATGTTCTCTTTGGCAATTTCCGGGTTGAAATGCGACATGGCAAATGCCTGTTTCCAGGTATCCCACGGCCAGGTCTGGTTGCCGGAGAACCAGCGCCCGGTAACCGATGGTGTCACCGTGTTATAGCGTACCGCACCGCCTGGCGAGCGCCAGTTGCCGTTGAGCGTCTCTATGGCTTTCACTGCCACGCGGGTCTGCTCCGGTGTGGCATTAGGGTTGGTCAAACCTTTATGCAGATAGCCTTCCCATCGCTCCCGCGACGCGGTCATATAAGAGGCCGGGCGCGCCAGAATATCGCGGATTTGCGGCTGCTCGCGCGCCACTTCATCGGCATTCAGCAGATGGGAATAGGTGGTATAGAAGGTCGCGCTGCCTGAAATGTGTGCCCGGCTGGTAAAACGGTGCCCGTCGACCGTGGTGTTTGCTGGTATCGATTTATGAACCTGATATTCGGAGCTGCCGGAGGTCAGCAGATCCCAGGTTGAGCGGACCCTGCCAAACGTCACTTTCAGGCCATCACGAGCCGGGATTATTTTGCGCTGGTAATCCGGATATGCACCATCGATGGTCTTATCCGACAGTGGTTTGCCCTCTTTGGCCTCCAGTTTTTCCAGTAGTTCTCCATCCCACACCAGGTCGAGCGGCGTCTTGCTGGTGATTCGGGTTTCCAGCAGTGAGGTTCGTGAAGAGGCAAAGCGCAGCGTCATCTCAATCTGCACATCGCTGGCGCTGAGCTTCTGTACCAGCGCGCCGGGGAGGCTGTAGGCCTCAAGCGTGAAATCCACTTTTTTCCCGTTCTGGTACACGGTCAGGCGGTCAAAATTCGTCGCCATAAAGTTGATGTACTCTTCCGTAAGCAGCGCTACGCCCGGAAATCCGCCCTGGGTTTGCGGCCCGTCCGGCAGGAGATGACCATGCCAGGCACCCCGATCAAAAAAGGGATTAAAGCGCTGGTGGTCGTCATAGTCGAAATCGTGCATATACTCCGGCGCACCGGTACGGTTAATGACGTTTTTGAAATCATTTGCCGTCGCGGCGTGGGCCGAAAAACTGAGCGTAAGCGCACAGGCCAGCGGCGTAAGGCGGGAGATGAATTTCATGGTGTAGATCCTTTTTACCAGTAGAAATATTGCATCAGGAAGACCTGGTCGCTCGGGTCGCCAGAGGCATTTTTCATGTAGAAGCGGCTATCGGCAGCTGTGGCAAAGCGTCCGCCGCCGTACTCATACCAGATACCAAACTGCATAAATGAGGTGGTTTCGTCGGCGGCATTGTCCGGGCGATGTCTGGCGTAACTGTATGCGGTGGAGAGATAGACACCTTTGAGGGCTTCGACCATGGCGCTGACCATATAACCGGTTTCGGTGCCGGACACAGCCTGTCCGCTGGCACGCCCGGTATGATGCCAGGCGCGCGCCGCCAGGTTAGGCGACAACACGCCGGTTAAGAAGAGTTGACCAGTGCCATCGGTCAACTCCAGACCGTTCATCCAGGTGACATCTTTGGCGATGTCATACTGGATATACCCGTTCGCCATCGCCGGATAGGTGTATTTATCGTCATAGCGATCGTATTTGCCAAAGTGCAGCCAGGCTTTGCTCTCGTTATGGTGGCCCGCAGGCGTAGCGGTAACGCTATAGCGCAGGTTGCCGGAGAGATTCTGCACCTTGAGCGCGTACATAATGTCGCGGGTATTGGGGATCACATACCCCAGGTCTGGCGTGAAATCGCCCCACCATTGCAGGTCATCCAGTGAGGAGTCCTGGCGCAGGCTGAGCATGATTTCGGTGCTGTTATCGGTTTTGTAGCCGCCGTAAAAACGGTTGATGCCGCCTTCGAAACCGCCCCAACTGTGGTCCGGAACCCAGGCATTGCCCTGGCGATCAGCCTGAACGGTCCAGCCTTCGCCGTAAATCAGGCCGAACCAGTTACCCTGTTTCATCTCCAGACCGCCCTCGATATAGGTGCCGTCGCTGTATTTATGCTTATCCTGGCCTTCCAGATCCATATATCCGCCGACACCCATCTCGCCATAAAAACGGAATGACGGGGAGGTTAATTGTGGCGTTTTCGTATCGTCGTGTTCGGCTGGCCGGGCTTCTTCTGCGGCAAATGCGGGGCAGCAGAAAGAGAGGGCAGCGAGTGCCCCAAACGTTTTTGCTTTCATTTTCATACACTCATCCCAGTGAGAGGAAATCCATGCCCTTTGTGTTAGTGCATATTCGAGGCAGGTGATGCTTCAATTTGTTGTTGTTCTTTTGATAATCCCTTTACGTATTTACTGTATTTCCACCAGGCAAATCCGAGGAATAAAACAATGCCACCGACGTTATAGAAAATAATCGTCAGAATATTGGCACCGGTAGGGAAGGTTGAGGCGACAAAACCGATGGCGAAAATAACAATTAGCATCGACACCACCACAATACCCGTGGTGCGGGAGCCCATTTTAAAATCGCGCGGCAGATGGTCGAGCTTACGACGCAGATTCAGGTACGCCAGCATAATAAACAGCGGCGGCAGCATAGAGGCCGCAGCGGTCATATTAATCACGGTGTTCATCAGCTCCTGAGCGGTGTTGGAACCCATGGTCGGGATAACCATTAACGGAATCACAATCAGAAACTGGAACCACGCTGCACGTGCAGGTACACCGTTTTCATTCAGGGCCACCGTTTTCGGACCAAAAATACCGGCTGGAATTTCAGAGAAGAAAATTTTGACCGGCGTTGCCGTCCACATCAACAGGGAGCCGAACATGGCGGTAAACGAGACCAGCCCGACAAAGCGGTTCATCAGCACTTCCGGCAGGCCAAACCAGACCGCCAGACCGTGGAATACCTGCACCGAGCCGCCGGTGAATTTCAGCTCCTTGCTGCTGATAAAGACGTTAATCAGCACTGAGGAGATGGAGTACAGCACGCCAATAAAAATCCCCGCCAGAATGATGACCTTAACGAAGGATTTCGAGCCACCCTTGACGTCGTTGACATATACCGCGACGGACTCTGCCCCGCCTGCGGCCATAAAGATCCAGGTGGTAATGCCGAGGAAGGCCCAGTTGAAGTTCGGGATCATCGCGTCAACGGTAATAGGATCTGCTGGTTGAACGCCACCCATCAGAGCCACACCTGCCAGCAGAATATAAGAGAGCGTTAATAGCAACATCAGCGTGGAGGTTACGGAGGTGATCGGCCCCAGCATTTTCGCCCCGTTGGTGGAAACCCAGGTCGAGAAGGCGAACAGCACCATACTCAGCACCGTGGTGGCAAACGGTGTGAGAATGTACTCATAACCTAAAAATGCATATGACGCATAAGCGATGACGCGTGGCAATAAAGAGGTGAAAAAGAACAGATTCACAAACCAGTAGGTATAGGCAGTAATAAATGCCCAGCGTCCGCCCAGTGAACTTTTCACCCAGGCGTAAACGCCCGCTTCGGAATTTTTATTCAGGGAAACAAATTCAGCGATAATTAAGCAGAACGGTATGAAATAAAACAGGGTCGCTAAAAAGAACATGGGGGCGGAAGCGAGACCCAGTTCGATATTGTTATTGATCACGTTGTTAAAACTAAATACGGCGGCAAATGTCAGCGACAGCAGGCCGAATTTGCCGATGGTATTACGCTTGATGGTTTCAGACATAACGTTTCTCCGGGTACGAGGAGGATAGCGGTGCTTCACTGGCACCGCCTGGTTTTTTATTTGTTATGGAAATAACCGTCTTCGATGGTCACATTGAGGACGACTTTCTTCACCGGCGCATCGCTGATGAAGCGGTATGCTTCGTGAATCTCACAAATGACGATTTGCCCCTCACGCACCTGCCCGGTATGGCCTACACCTTTCAGGTATTCACGGTCGGTTTCATCGCGATAGCACTCCACCTGCTGAAGGGCGTCTTTTGCGGCATATTCAATTTTTTGCACGCCCTGCAGGTAGTAATGCACCTCAAAATAGCGGCGATGGCCGACGAACAGCGCGTCGGTGCTGGTATCGCAGGACACACGGTAGACCAGCGAATCGCCAATGGAGTGAGCAACGCCGGGCTGGATGTTGTCGATGTTGTGAATGGCTTCCACGCAGCGCTGCCATTTCCGGCCCGTGCGGTAAAGCTGCTGAAACTGTTCCAGGCTGTCGAGAACGATCATTTGTCTGCCTCGCTGTGCGAATTCGGAGAGAAGAAACCGGTGCCGAACTGATGGTGTGCCAGCACCTGAGAGACGGTCTGCCCGCCTTCCAGCGCAAGCAGGGTGACGCCGTAGCGGAACGGCCTGAACCAGACGCGCCACGTGTCCAGCACTTCGCTTCCCCAGGAGTTGGAGCCTAAGCCCAGTACCTGATGGTCAAGGTTGAGGGTGATGTCTTCGCAGCGATGCAGTTCGTTGCAGTGCTGCGCAGCGTGGATGTTCTCTGCGGTGTAAGGCCAGGCGCTAAAATGGATGGGCTGTTCAGGCACTACCAGCACGCCGCTGCCGTGACGGTTCGCGAGCGAGGCCCAGCGTACCTGCTGCCGGTTGCCGTTGTTTTGTGGAAACGGATAATTTTCAAACATCTCGTCCACCGTGGTATGCCACAGATCGATGGTACTGGCCTGCTGGCTGTCCGGGTAGTTTTCGCCCGGCCCGCGCCCGTAGTAGCTCACCTGGTCGAATTGACCGTTGATGCCGAGCGTAAAGCCGATGCATGGAATGATATGTGGATAGTCGCCGTAGCGTTCACCGTTCAGCTCAACGTTAATTTGCCCGTCGGCGGCAACGCGCCAGCGGTAGGTACAGCGCATACCAAAATCAAATACCGGTGGAGCAATCAGCGTGCGGGTAGTGATAACGATCGCATCATCACACTGCTCAACCTCGAAACCGCGCAGATGTTCCTGCATGATCTGCAGATGATAGGGGTGCCACAGTCCTTCGTACTCCTGTTTATGGTTATCAATCATCGGCTTGAAGAAGTTAATCTTCGGTTCGCGGGTGATCTTCTCCTCGCCGTTAACCTGCCAGGAGCAGAGTTTCCCCGTTACTTTTGAGAAACGGACGCGGAAGTTATGGCCGGAGAGAGTGCAGCTAAGACGGTCGTCATCCAGGCTTAGCGGCGTGGCGTTCGCATTGCAGTATGGCGTGACGCGGGCGGTACGTGCCTTTAACGGGAACTGATAAACCGCGATCTCATGCCCGGCCTCGCTGTAAAGGGTGCGGCTATTTCTGCAGATGCGAACGGTCAGGAATGCTTCCCGCTCGTCCAGCGCTGGCAGGCTCAGCGCGACAGTGCGTGTGCTATAGGGTGCCAGACCGGTGAGAGTCAGCGGCTGGCTGTGCAGCGTTTCGCCCTCGGCACGTACTTCCACATACAGGGTGTAGTCATCCAGGCTGGTGAACCACAGTCTGTTTGCTACCTGTAGCTCGCCGTCCTGCCACGTCAGTTTGACCGGAGCAATCACCTGTTTGTACTCACGCAACCCCGGTCCAGGGGTTTGATCGGAGTAGATCAGCCCGTCGAGACAGAAATTATAGTTATTGGGGTAATCGCCAAAGTCTCCACCATAGGCGTAATAGGTCTTGCCGCTGGGATCGATGGTCTGAATACCGTGATCGCACCACTCCCAGACATAGTGACCCTGAATGCAGTCGTGACGATCAAAGACGTTCTGGTACTCGGTCAAACCGCCGGGGCCGTTGCCCATTGCGTGGGCGTATTCGCAGATAATGCGCGGTTTTGCGTGCGGGTACTCACCAAACAGGTTCATCAGCGGCACGCGGGTGTACATGGTGGAGATTATATCCACCACCTCAGCGTCGCGATCTTCTTCGTAATGCAGCAGACGCGTGTCGTCCAGCGCTTTTGCTGCGCGGGCCATTGCCCGGATATTGCAGCCGTAGCCGGATTCATTTCCAAGCGACCAGATGATGATTGACGGATGGTTTTTCTGCGCGTGAATGTGGCGTTCGATGCGCTCAACGTAGACATGCTCCCATGTCGGGTCATCCGTGATGCGGCTCAGGTCGCCGACGTTGGCGAAGCCGTGAGATTCCACATCCGTTTCTGCCATTACGAACAGGCCGTAGATATCGCACAGTTCATAAAAGCGCGGATCGTTAGGGTAGTGTGCAGTGCGTACCGAGTTGATGTTGTGCTGCTTCATCAGGATCAGGTCTCGCTCAACGCGATCCATCCCCACGGCACGCCCTTTCAGATGATCGTTGTCGTGCCGGTTTACGCCGTGCAGCTTCAGGTAATGGTTATTAACGTAAAAAAGCCCCTCACGCACCCGGATATCCCGAAAGCCGACGCGCTGCGGGATCACTTCCAATATCTCCCCTTGCTCGTTTTTTAACGTCATCACCAGGTGATAGAGATACGGCGATTCCGAAGACCACTGCTGCGGCTGGCTGACCTCAATGCTAAAGCCGGTTTCGCCGCTGCGGTTAAGTACCAGACTGTCAGTTTTTCCCTGATGCAGCATGAACGCGCCGTCATAGAGTGCGTACTCCAGCGATACCTTTGCAGGCTGCGTCGACAGATTTTCCAGCTCAAGCTGGCAGAAGAGTGTGGCGTCCCGGTAATCCTCTTTAAATGTGGTTTTAACGGTAAAATCGCGCACATGGGCGGGGTTTTTCCCTACCAGATAGACGTCACGGAAAATGCCCGCTGTCCACCACATGTCCTGATCTTCAATGTAGGTGGAATCTGCCCACTGCATCACTCGCACGCAGAGCAGATTTTGCCCGTCGTGAACCGCATTGCTGATATCAAACTCTGCCGTCAGGCGGCTGCCCTTGCTGAAGCCGATATAACGACCATTCACATAGACCTCGAAGTAGGTTTCGACGCCGTCAAACTTGATGAGGGTTTGTTTGTCTTGCCAGCTCCCGGAGAGGGTGAAATAGCGTTGATACGCCCCGGTCGGGTTATCTGCGGGCACCCACGGCACATCCACCGGGAAAGGGAAACCTTCATCGGTATACTGCAGATGACCGTGGCCTTCCATCTGCCACATGGCGGGTACGGTAATATCGCCCCAGTTGGCCATGTACTGCGACGTAAAATGGTCGGGTACAAGCAGCGGGTGAGTGAAAAAGCGGAATTTCCACTGGCCGCTTAAGGATAAAAAGTGGCTGCTGGCTTCGCGGGCAAAGGTGCGAGCCTGTGCGACATCATCATAAGAAAAGAAGTACGCACGCGGCGGAAGCCGGTTCTCATGCGTCAGTTGAATATTTTCCCAGCGATTCATGTGATCTCCCTGTAGGGGTAAAACATCATTGCTGGGGATTTTAGTAAAAATTTTACTAAATAAAATCAGTAAAACTGATCTGCTTTAACTCGATCACGAAATAAAAAAAGCCGGGCATGCCCGGCAGTGTGTTTGAAAAGGGAGGTTAGCGCGTTGTTCCACGCAGTTTCAGT
>OJJJ01000329.1_pt1 | contig 26781 bp, 22 predicted proteins | sample 1596311 | NCBI WGS metagenome assembly OJJJ01 (sample SAMEA4350140, study PRJEB24818) | metagenome | biome: human; feature: gut; material: faeces | place: Denmark | collected 2013-09 | reverse complement strand
GCTGAGTCCCATTCCACCAGGTCCAGTTCAGAGTGGGGGGGGTCGCGTTCCTGACAGGCCGACAGTTTGGCCGGCAGTCCAGCTAAGTGCCGCGCACCGTTACGAAGAGTCATTACACGTGCGCGACGTGCTGCTTCACGGGCACGTGCCGCATCAATAATTTTACCGACGACGATTTTCGCGTCAGACGGGTTTTCCAGCAGGTATTCGCTCAGCAGTTCGTTCATCTGCTGTTCTACTGCGGTTTTCACCTCGGAGGAGACCAGCTTGTCTTTGGTCTGGGAGGAGAATTTCGGATCCGGTACTTTCACGGAAACGACAGCAATCAGGCCTTCACGGGCATCGTCACCGGTGGCGCTGACTTTCGCTTTTTTGCTGTAGCCTTCTTTGTCCATGTAGGCGTTCAGGGTACGGGTCATCGCCGCACGGAAGCCTGCAAGGTGAGTACCGCCATCACGCTGCGGAATGTTGTTGGTGAAGCAGTAGATGTTTTCCTGGAAACCATCGTTCCACTGCAGCGCAACTTCGACGCCAATACCGTCTTTTTCGGTGGAGAAGTAGAAGATATTCGGGTGGATCGGCGTTTTGTTTTTGTTGAGGTATTCAACAAACGCCCTGATGCCACCTTCGTAGTGGAAATGATCTTCTTTACCGTCGCGCTTGTCGCGCAGGCGGATGGATACGCCGGAGTTCAGGAATGACAGCTCGCGCAGGCGTTTCGCCAGAATCTCATATTCAAACTCAACGACATTGGTAAAGGTTTCATGGCTTGGCCAGAAACGTACCTGGGTACCGGTCGCTTCAGTCTCGCCAGTCACGGCCAGTGGTGCCTGCGGTACGCCGTGCACGTAAGTTTGCTGGTGCACTTTACCTTCGCGGCGAATCACCAGCTCCAGTTTCTGCGACAGGGCGTTAACCACGGAAACACCCACGCCGTGCAGACCGCCGGAGACTTTATAGGAGTTATCATCGAATTTACCGCCTGCGTGCAGGACGGTCATGATCACTTCGGCCGCCGAAACGCCCTCTTCCGGGTGGATACCGGTTGGGATACCACGACCATCATCGGTAACGGACACGGAGTTGTCAGCGTGGATTGTCACCACGATATCTTTACAGTGACCCGCGAGCGCTTCGTCGATAGCGTTATCTACCACCTCGAATACCATGTGGTGTAGACCGGTGCCGTCATCCGTGTCGCCGATATACATACCCGGGCGCTTACGCACCGCATCCAGTCCTTTCAGGACTTTGATACTGGAGGAGTCATAAGAATTCGACATCAACGTTTCTCGCTCATTTTATCTTGGGTTAATCCGTTATTTTACCCTTTTCCACGGTGAACATCTTCGAATTTTTGTCCGACATGTCCATAACGTGTTCAGCGCTAATTGCGCTGACAAAGACTTGAGATTGCGTGGCTTTTAAGCGGCTGGCTAGCAGTCCGCGACGCGCATCATCCAGTTCAGAGGCAAAATCATCTATCAGGTACAGGCAGCGCCGTCCGCTTTCGCGAGTCAGGAACTCCCCTTGCGCCAGACGTAAGGCGCACATCAGCAGTTTTAACTGCCCACGCGACAACGTATCTTCCACCGGTGCACCGTCGGCACGTATGCGGAAATCCGCTTTGTGCGGGCCGTGCGCGGTGTAGGTCAACATGCGATCGCGTTCAAAACTGCGTTCCAGCACCTCAGCGTAGTCGGTCTCTTTCTCCCAGCCACGCTGGAAAGAGAAAGAGAGTGAAAACTCGGGAAGAAACTGCTGGCAGGTATCCGCCATATCCTGCGCGATACCGGCGCTGTACTCCGCGCGCCAGGTGCTGATTTGTTCCGCCAGCGGGATCAACTCTCGATCCCACGGGCGCAGTTGCTCATAACGACTCACCTGGCGCAGCGCCGCATTGCGCTGCTTGAGCAATCGCTTAAGGTTGCTCCAGGCGGTAAAGAATCCGGCTTCATTGTGAAAGCATCCCCAGTCAAGGAATGCTCTTCTGTATTTGGGGCCGCCGTTGAGTAAAGTAAACCCCTCAGGCGTTATCAGCTGCATCGGCATCAGGTGCGCCAGTTCGGCAACCTTATGACCGTCAGTGCCGTCAATGCGCACTTTGCTGTCACCCAGCTTGTCTTTGGTCAGGCCAATCGAGGTTTCACGCTCGGCGCCCTGCAAACGCCCGTGGAGTACAAACGACTCCTGCTCGTGGCGAATGACGCGGCCAATCTGCACACTGCGAAACGCCCGACCGTGACCGAGCGTATAAATAGCTTCCAGCACGCTAGTTTTACCGCTGCCGTTAGCGCCGACCAGGAAGTTAAAGCCGGGAGATAAAGTGAGATCCGCATTTTCAATATTGCGAAAATCTTTAATCAGAAGTCGGGATAGCGACATATCAACTCGTCATCATTCAAGGGGCGTGGGTGTCGCAGCCAGTTCGTCTACCGCCAGCGCGCAGAAAGCGGAGCGTACACGAAGTACGTGAGCATTTCGAGCACTGCCGGAAGGCGAAATGGCAAGTAAACCAGCCCCTTTGCAGATTCTACAATCTCATAGGCATGACGACGTAGGCTGCGGATTGTGACGCTGCATCTTCAATCTGTACGCTCGATACGGAATCGGTCAGCATAATACGGACGTTTTCGCACTTCAGCGCGTTCAGTACGTCCAGCACGTAGCTAACATTGAAGCCGATTTCCATTTCAGTCCCAGGATAGGTGACATCGAGGATCTCTTCCGCTTCTTCCTGCTCCGGGTTGTTGGCCGTAATTTTGAGCTGGTTTTCGCTGACGTACAGACGCACACCGCGGAATTTCTCATTGGAGAGTATGGCCGCACGAGCAAACGCCTGCTTGAGGATATCGCAGCCCGCCTCCAGATGTTTGTCTGGATTCTTCGGCAGTACGCGACGGTAATCCGGGAAACGTCCATCCACCAGCTTGGAGGTAAAGATGAAGTCGCCAACATGCGCACGAATGTTGTTGCTGCCAATCTGCACGCGCAGCGGGTTGTCGCCGCCGTCGAGCATACGCATCAGTTCAATCACGCCTTTACGCGGCACGATCACCGAATGACTGGGCAGCGATTGACCCACCGGCATAGAGCACACCGCCAGGCGGTGACCGTCGGTCGCCACGGTACGCAGTTCTTCACCTTCGGTTTCAAACAGCATGCCGTTTAAGTAATAGCGCACATCCTGATGAGCCATCGAAAACTGCGTGGCTTCAATCAGACGCTTCATCGTCGCCTGCGGCAGCGTGAATTCAACTTCACTCTGCCAGTCATCCAGATTCGGGAAGTCGGCGGCAGGCAGCGTGGACAGCGAGAAACGGCTGCGGCCAGAACGCACCAGCATGCGGTCACCTTCCAACTGGACAGCAATTTCCGCACCTTCCGGCAGACCACGACAAATGTCGAAGAATTTACGCGCCGGGACAGTGGTCGCACCGGGTTCATGCGGCTGGATCAGCGCAACGCGTGCCACCATCTCCATCTCGAGATCGGTACCGGTCAGAGAAAGCGTTCCATCCGCAACCTGTAGTAACAGGTTTCCGAGGATCGGCAGCGTAGGACGACCACCCAGCGGGCCGCTGACCTGCTGAAGCGGTTTTAATAAATGTTCACGTTCAACGGTAAATTTCATAGCGTCACGAAGATAATGTTCTGATTAAATTGGAGAAATCTTCTTTAATATCATGGCTTTCTTCACGCAACTGTTCAATCTTGCGACAGGCATGAAGCACGGTAGTATGGTCACGCCCACCAAAGGCGTCGCCAATTTCCGGCAAACTGTGGTTGGTAAGCTCTTTTGCCAGCGCCATCGCCATCTGACGCGGACGCGCTACCGAGCGAGATCGACGCTTAGAAAGCAGATCCGCAATTTTGATTTTGTAATACTCAGCCACCGTCTTTTGAATATTGTCGATGGTGACCAGTTTTTCCTGTAATGCCAGCAGGTCGCGCAGCGCCTCACGCACAAAATCGATAGTAATCGCCCGGCCAGTAAAGTTGGCGTTAGCAATCACGCGGTTCAGTGCGCCTTCCAGTTCACGCACGTTAGAGCGTAAACGCTTGGCAATAAAGAACGCCACCTCGCCTGGCAGACGAATATCGTTTTCGTCAGCTTTTTTCATCAGGATCGCAACGCGCGTTTCCAGTTCAGGTGGTTCGATCGCGACGGTCAGTCCCCAGCCAAAGCGGGATTTCAGACGATCTTCAACGCCATTGATCTCCTTCGGATAGCGATCCGACGTCAGGATGATCTGCTGATTACCTTCCAGCAGGGCATTGAAGGTGTGGAAAAACTCTTCCTGGGATCGTTCTTTATTAGCAAAGAATTGAATATCGTCAATAAGCAACGCATCAACCGAACGGTAGTAGCGTTTAAACTCTTCGATCGCATTGTTTTGTAGGGCTTTAACCATGTCCTGTACAAAACGCTCGGAGTGCATATACACCACTTTTGCATTCGGCTTGCGCGCCATAATCCCGTTACCCACAGCATGCAACAGGTGGGTTTTACCCAGACCAGTACCGCCATAAAGGAATAGAGGATTGTAGGCGCCGCCAGGATTGTCCGCCACCTGACGAGCCGCCGCGCGCGCCAGTTGGTTAGATTTACCTTCAACGAAGTTATCAAACGTGTGTTTGACGTTGACGTTAGAGCGATAGGTTGGTTCTGCCGGGGCCGGGACGTTATCCCAACCCGAACGTGCTGCAGGTGCAGCTCGTTGCGGCTGAACTTGTTGCGCTACATACGCAGGTGCGACAACGTGATTAACTGGCGTCTTCAGCGTTTGCGTGACGGGTTTGGTACCGACTTCAAAGCGTAGCTGTGGGGCATCTGCTCCGCAGAAGTTATTCAGCAATCCATTAATATTATTAAGGTATTTGTCCCTTACCCAATCGAGCACAAAACGGTTTGGCGCATACAAAGCCAGCGTGTTATCGCTCAGTTCCGCCTGCAACGGGCGTATCCACATACTGAATTCTGTGGCTGGTAACTCATCCTGCAATCGGGCAAGACACTGCTGCCAAAGCGAAAGTGACACGGCGGACTCCACTCGAACAAAAGTCGATAAATGACAAAGGCTGAAACATTCATGATTGTTGGCGCACGTCGAAAAGACCCTGCGTGAGGGTGACGTGCGAACCGCTGTCTGCGGTTATATGCCTGATCAGGATCCGTTGAAACGATCAGGACCGCGGATCATAGCCTAAACTGAGCGAGAGATCTTCTGTTTCTCACAGATTCTTCCCGATTTATCCACAGGATGATCCAGAATCGGCTAAGTGTAAACGATCCTGGAGAAGTGCTGCAGGTTTTCGCGCGCATATTGAAAAAATTAATGAGTAAAGATGCTTTACTGCGAAAACGATCTAATAAAGATCCCGTGCGATCCTTGCGCTTTATCCACCAGCCCGTATAATTCTTACCCCCAGCGAGTAAAGGTCGCCTCACGGCGTCAACGCTGCCTGTTTTTTACGCGAAACCATGCGGAAAAAAGCGGGAATTAAGGAAAGAGAATTGACTCCGGAGTGTACAATTATTACAATCCGGCCTCTTTAATCACCCACACTGTGGCGTAAGTCGTTCGAAGTTCGTTCGGGTATACGCAAAAGTCAGTGAATTTATTCAAGTTTAGGTAGAAATCGCCATGAAACGCACTTTTCAACCGTCTGTACTGAAGCGCAACCGTTCTCACGGCTTCCGTGCTCGTATGGCTAATAAAAATGGTCGTCAGGTTTTGGCACGTCGTCGTGCTAAAGGCCGTTCTCGTCTGACCGTTTCTAAGTAATAAAAGCTAGCCCCTGAGTGGTTAAGCTCGCATTTCCCAGGGAGTTACGTTTGTTAACTCCCACTCATTTCACATTCGTCTTCCAGCAGCCACAACGGGCTGGCACGCCGCAAATCACCATTCTCGGCCGCCAAAATTCGCTGGGGCATCCCCGCATCGGTCTAACGGTCGCCAAGAAAAATGTTAAACGTGCGCATGAACGCAACAGGATTAAACGCCTGACGCGTGAAAGCTTCCGTTTACGTCAGCACGAACTTCCAGCAATGGATTTCGTAGTGGTGGCTAAAAAAGGGGTTGCCGACCTCGATAACCGTGCTCTCTCGGAAGCGTTGGAAAAATTATGGCGTCGCCATTGTCGCCTGGCTCGCGGGTCCTGATAGCCCTCATTCGGGTCTATCAACGCCTGATCAGTCCGCTGCTTGGGCCGCATTGCCGTTTCACTCCAACCTGTTCGAGCTACGGAATTGAGGCATTGCGCAGGTTTGGAGTGATAAAAGGCAGTTGGTTGACGGTGAAACGCGTATTAAAATGCCACCCTTTACACCCTGGTGGTGACGATCCCGTCCCACCCGGACCATTTGATACCAGAGAACACTAACGATGGATTCGCAACGCAATCTTTTAGTCATCGCTTTGCTGTTCGTGTCTTTCATGATCTGGCAAGCCTGGGAGCAGGATAAAAATCCGCAACCTCAGGCTCAACAGACCACGCAGACAACGACCACCGCAGCGGGTAGCGCCGCCGACCAGGGCGTACCGGCCAGTGGCCAGGGGAAACTGATTACGGTTAAGACTGACGTGCTTGATCTGACCATCAACACCCGTGGTGGTGATGTGGAACAGGCTTCACTGCCAGCTTACCCGAAAGAACTCGGTTCTACCGAACCGTTCCAGTTACTGGATACCACACCACAGTTCATCTATCAGGCACAGAGTGGCCTGACAGGTCGTGACGGCCCGGATAACCCGGCTAACGGCCCGCGTCCGCTGTACAACGTCGACAAAGACTCTTTTGTACTGGCTGACGGTCAAAATGAACTGCAGATCCCGATGACCTATACAGACGCCGCTGGCAACACGTTTACCAAAACGTTTGTTCTCAAGCGCGGTGAGTATGCGGTAAGCGTTAACTACAGCGTGCAGAACGCCAGCGAGAAGCCGCTGGAAATCTCCACCTTTGGTCAGCTGAAGCAATCCATCAATCTGCCCTCTCATCTCGACACCGGTAGCAGCAACTTTGCGCTGCATACCTTCCGTGGCGCGGCTTACTCCACGCCTGATGAGAAGTATGAGAAATACAAGTTCGACACCATTGCTGAAAACGAAAACCTGAACGTCAACGCTAAAGACGGCTGGGTCGCAATGCTGCAGCAGTATTTCGCCACGGCATGGGTTCCGCGTAACGACGGCACCAATAACTTCTATACCGCAAATCTGGGTAACGGCATTGCCGCTATCGGCTATAAATCTCAGCCGGTACTGGTTCAACCGGGCCAGACAAGCGCGATGACCAGCACCCTGTGGGTTGGCCCGGAAATTCAGGATAAAATGGCGGCCGTTGCACCGCACCTGGATCTGACCGTCGACTACGGTTGGTTGTGGTTCATCTCTCAGCCGCTGTTCAAACTGCTGAAGTGGATCCATAGCTTCCTGGGTAACTGGGGCTTCTCTATCATCGTTATCACCTTTATCGTTCGTGGCATCATGTACCCGCTGACTAAAGCGCAGTACACCTCCATGGCGAAGATGCGTATGCTGCAGCCGAAGATTCAGGCAATGCGTGAGCGTCTGGGCGATGACAAACAGCGTCAGAGCCAGGAAATGATGGCCCTGTACAAAGCTGAGAAGGTTAACCCTCTGGGCGGCTGCTTCCCGCTGATCATCCAGATGCCAATCTTCCTGGCGCTGTACTACATGCTGATGGGCTCCATTGAACTGCGCCATGCGCCGTTCGCACTGTGGATCCATGACCTGTCTGCACAGGACCCGTACTACATCCTGCCGATCCTGATGGGCGTAACGATGTTCTTCATTCAGAAGATGTCGCCGACCACCGTGACCGACCCGATGCAGCAGAAGATCATGACCTTTATGCCGGTCATCTTCACCGTGTTCTTCCTGTGGTTCCCGTCAGGTCTGGTGCTGTACTATATCGTCAGCAACCTGGTAACCATTATTCAGCAGCAGCTGATTTACCGTGGTCTGGAGAAGCGTGGCCTGCATAGCCGCGAGAAGAAAAACTCCTGATTCGGTTGTAGGCCGGATAAGGCGAAGCCGCCATCCGGCAAACGGAACATAAATTAAAGGGCGGTCGATTGACCGCCTTTTTTATTATTGGTATTTAAGAGACATATCATGAGCCATAACGACACCATCGTCGCTCAGGCCACCCCACCGGGACGTGGTGGTGTGGGTATTCTGCGCATCTCCGGCCTGAAAGCCCGCGAGGTTGCAGAATCCGTACTGGGCAAACTGCCAAAACCACGTTATGCCGACTACCTGCCGTTTAAAGATGCCGATGGTAGCACGCTGGATCAGGGCATTGCCCTGTGGTTCCCCGGTCCAAACTCCTTTACCGGTGAAGACGTTTTAGAATTGCAGGGCCACGGCGGCCCGGTCATTCTCGACCTGCTGTTAAAACGTATTCTGACTATTCCCGGCCTGCGTATTGCCAGACCCGGTGAGTTCTCGGAGCGCGCGTTCCTGAACGATAAACTCGATTTAGCCCAGGCAGAAGCCATTGCCGACCTGATCGATGCCAGTTCAGAACAAGCCGCACGTTCCGCGCTGAACTCCTTGCAGGGTGCGTTCTCCGCCCGCGTAAATCACCTTGTGGAAGCACTCACTCACCTGCGTATCTACGTGGAAGCGGCGATTGATTTTCCGGATGAGGAAATCGACTTCCTCTCTGACGGTAAAATTGAAGGCCTGCTTAATAACGTCATCGCCGATCTCGATGCCGTACGGGCCGAAGCGCGTCAGGGTAGCCTGCTGCGTGAAGGGATGAAGGTGGTGATCGCCGGACGTCCTAACGCCGGGAAATCAAGCCTGCTGAACGCCTTAGCGGGCCGTGAGGCGGCGATTGTCACCGACATTGCTGGCACCACCCGCGACGTGCTGCGCGAACATATTCATATCGACGGTATGCCGCTGCATATCATCGACACCGCCGGTCTGCGTGACGCCAGTGACGAAGTCGAACGCATTGGTATCGAACGCGCCTGGCAGGAAATCGAACAGGCCGACCGCGTGCTGTTTATGGTGGATGGCACCACCACCGATGCCGTCGACCCGGCCGATATCTGGCCTGATTTTATCGCACGTTTGCCGACGAAGTTACCCATCACCGTGGTACGCAACAAAGCGGATATCACTGGAGAAACGCTGGGCCTTAGCGAAGTAAATGGCCACTCACTGGTTCGCCTCTCTGCGCGTACCGGCGAAGGCGTGGACGTGCTGCGTAACCATCTCAAGCAGAGTATGGGCTTCGAAACCAATATGGAAGGCGGTTTCCTGGCGCGCCGTCGTCACCTGCAGGCACTGGCAGAAGCGGCAGAGCATCTCGAGCAGGGCAAAGCTCAACTGTTGGGCGCCAGGGCCGGAGAATTGCTGGCAGAAGAGCTGCGCCTTGCACAGCAGAATCTCAGTGAGATCACTGGGGAGTTTACCTCCGACGATCTGCTGGGACGGATTTTCTCCAGTTTCTGTATCGGTAAGTAACGTTGTGTTGCCCGGTGGCGCGATGCTTGCCGGGCCTACAGGACCCGTAGGCCCGATAAGGCAAAGTCGCCATTCGGACAACAGTGATTTCCTGTGAGGAAATCACTGTTGTCCGAATGGCAACTCGTGCTACTGACGCTCTCCCCGTATTCTTAGCGCCACATTCCTCATGAGGTCGCTATGACACGCTTTTTAATCTGCAGTTTTGCTCTGGTTCTGCTTTATCCTGCCGGTATTGATATGTATCTGGTGGGGTTACCGCGTATTGCCGCCGACCTTAACGCCAGCGAAGCACAGCTACATATCGCATTTTCGGTGTATCTGGCCGGAATGGCCGCGGCGATGCTGTTCGCCGGTAAGATTGCCGACCAGTCGGGTCGTAAACCGGTCGCGATTGTCGGCGCCCTGATCTTTATTTTTGCTTCCGCCCTGTGTTCATTCGCCGAGAGCGGTACGCCGTTCCTGGTGGGCCGTTTTATTCAGGGAATTGGCGCAGGCTGCTGTTATGTAGTGGCCTTTGCGATTTTGCGCGATACGCTCGACGATCGCCGCCGGGCGAAGGTGTTGTCGCTGTTGAACGGTATCACCTGTATCGTGCCGGTTCTGGCCCCGGTAATGGGGCATCTGATTATGCTCAAATACCCGTGGCAGAGCCTGTTCTACACGATGATTGGTATGGGCGTGGCAGTTTGCCTGCTGTCGGTGTTTATCCTGCGAGAATCGCGCCCAGCGACGCTCTCAAGGTCTGCGGGTGTTGAGCAGCGCACCGAATCGCTGGTAAACCGCTTTTTCCTCAGCCGACTGGCGATTACCACGCTCAGCGTGTCGGTGATCCTTACCTTCGTCAACACCTCACCGGTGCTACTGATGGAGGTAATGGGTTTTGACCGCGGTGAATACGCCACGACCATGGCGATGACCGCAGGGGTCAGTATGGCGGTCTCTTTCTCCACACCGTTTGCCCTGAGCCTGTTTAAGCCCCGCACCCTGATGCTGGCCTCACAGGTGCTGTTCCTGAGCGCAGGCGTGGTTCTAACCCTTGCCAGCTCGCATGCAGTTACACTGTTTGGCCTGACGTTAATCTGTGCCGGATTCTCGGTCGGTTTCGGCATTGCCATGAGCCAGGCGCTGGGACCGTTCTCGCTGCGAGCGGGCGTCGCCAGCTCAACGCTAGGCATCGCCCAGGTTTGCGGCTCATCACTGTGGATTTGGCTGGCGGCTGTCCTCGGACTTGACGCGTTGAATATGCTGATCGGGATTCTGATTGGCTGTAGCATAGTGAGCATCATGCTGATTATCACTGTTGCTCCTAACCGGTCCGCGCCTACTCATGAAGAAATCCCTCAGCAGTCTCGATCTTAATTTACTGCTCTGCCTGCAGCTCCTGATGCAGGAGCGCAGCGTCACCAAAACCGCCAAACGGATGAACGTCACGCCGTCGGCGGTCAGTAAATCGTTGGCGAAGCTGAGATCCTGGTTTGACGATCCGCTGTTTGTAAACACCCCGCTGGGGCTGACGCCGACGCCGTTGATGGTCAGTATGGAACAGAGCCTGGCGGAGTGGATGCAGATGGGCAATCAGTTGCTCGATAAGCCGCATCACGAAGCACCGCGCGGGTTGAAGTTTGATCTGGTGGCCGAGACGCCGCTGGTGATGATCATGTTCAACGCGCTCTCGCAGCAGATTTATCAACGCTATCCGCAAGCGTCCATCAAAGTGCGCAACTGGGATTACGATTCGCTGGACGCCATTATTCGCGGTGAGGTGGATATCGGGTTTACCGGGCGCGAAAGCCACCCGCGCTCACGCGAGTTGCTGAGCCTGCTGCCGTTATCTATCGACCATGAGGTGCTGTTTTCCGATCTCCCCTGCGTCTGGCTGCGCGAAGATCATCCGGCGTTACGAGAAGAGTGGAACCTGGAGACCTTCCTGCGCTATCCGCATATCAGCATCAGTTGGGAACAAAGCGATACCTGGGCGCTGGACGATGTGCTGCAGGAGATGGGACGCAAACGCACTATCGCCCTGAGCCTACCAGGGTTTGAGCAGTCGCTGTTTATGGCCGCCCAACCGGATCACGCGTTGATAGCCACCGCCCCAGTCTACTGTCAGCGTTATAATCAACTCCACCAGCTTCCACTGGTGGCACGCCCGCTGCCCTTTGATACCGCACAGCTGGAAAAAATGCGCGTACCGTTCACCCTGCTCTGGCATAAACGTAACAGCCACAATCCAAAGATCGTCTGGCTGAAAGACACGATCAAGACGCTCTATCGTGATATGTCCTGACACTGCGCGCCAAAATTGTTGCTAAATTAACCATGATAGTGTCAGAAATGTAAATGTCGCGTAATGTATCCCGTTTTCGCCTGATTTTTAGGCAGTAAAGCCTGCCTGGACGCCGTGTAAATGTTACTCTGGTAATAATCACGGACCATTAATCACGGAGCGAAAAATGGCGACACATTTTGCCAGAGGGATTCTTACGGAGGGACACCTGATTTCAGTTCGCCTCCCTTCTCCATGCCATATCGAAGCAAACAGCCTCCCAACTCACCGCCGAACACGCTTTCTGGCCTCCAGAAGCCTCCTCGCTGAACTGATGTTTATGCTTTACGGCACCAGCTCGCTGCCCGAAATCGTGCAACATGCCAAAGGCAAACCGGTCTTTCGCGATAAAAATCTGCCCGGATTTTCCATTTCCTACGCCGGAAATATCGTCGGCGTGGCGCTGACGACAGAAGGCAGCTGCGGCCTGGATATGGAACTTCAGCGAGCAATCCGTGGGTTTAACTATCCACATTCGACGGACACCAGGCGCTTTTCCAGCAACGAAAACCTGTGGATCAACAACCAAAGCGATCCGAATGAAGCACGCGCACAGCTCATTACCCTGCGCCAGAGCGTACTCAAACTTACCGGTGATATGAGCAATGACGATCCGCGCGAACTCCAGTTGTTACCCGGCGCCGGACGCCTGAAATGCGCCCATATGGCGCAGATCGAAGCCATTTGCGATGCGGAAGATGTGCTGGTGTGGTCGGTCGCGGTGACGCCAGCCATTGAAAAACTCAAGGTTTGGGAGTTTGATGGTAAGCAGGATTGGAAAAGTTTGCCCGATATCCAGACTCGCGCCAATGCGCCAACGGGCCGCCTGATCCGCTTCTCTCAATTATCCGCAGCGAAGAGCTATACGCTTAACTGATTTAACCTTCATGATGAAACAGGAGTAACCATGTCTGAAACATTGAATGTTGTTACGTTACTGGGGAGCCTGCGCAAAGGCTCATTTAATGGAATGGTTGCCCGTACGCTGCCAAAAATTGCCCCGGCAGGGATGGACGTCAACGCATTACCGTCGATTGGCGATATTCCACTGTACGATGCCGATCTCCAGCAGGAAGAAGGTTTTCCGGCAAGCGTAGAAGCGCTGGCGGAGCAGATCAGAAAAGCGGATGGCGTGGTGATTGTCACACCAGAATATAACTATTCGGTACCAGGTGGACTGAAGAACGCCATCGACTGGCTGTCCCGTCTGCCCGATCAGCCTCTGGCAGGCAAACCGGTGCTGATCCAGACCAGCTCAATGGGCGCGATTGGCGGTGCCCGCTGTCAGTACCATCTGCGCCAGATTCTGGTGTTCCTTGACGCCATGGTCATGAATAAACCGGAGTTTATGGGCGGTGTCATTCAGAATAAAGTGGATACACAAACCGGCGAAGTGATTGATCAAAGCACGCTGGATCACCTGACGGGCCAGTTGGCCGCCTTCGGGGATTATATTCAGCGCGTAAAAGCATAAAAGAAAAAGCCCGCCAGCAGTAATGCCGGGCGGGCTGTAGAGAATACCGATATTTTAGTGTGCGTCGATAAACACAATCTTCAGCACAAACAGCAGCGCCACAACGATCACGCATGGGCTGAGGTCGCGGAAGCGTCCGGTACCGATTTTCATTACACAGTAGGAAATAAAGCCCAGCGCGATACCTTCGGTAATCGAGAAGCTAAACGGCATCATCACGGCGGTAATAAACGCCGGGACCGCTTCGGTCAGGTCATCCCACTTCACGCGTGACAGGCTGGAGGTCATCAGCACACCGACATAAATCAGCGCACCTGCTGCCGCATAGGGCGGCACCATTCCCGCCAGCGGCGACAGGAAAATCACCAGCAGGAACAGGATCCCCACCACGACAGCCGTCAGGCCAGTACGCCCGCCAACTGAAACCCCGGAAGACGACTCGATATACGCAGTCACCGAAGAAGTACCGATAAAGGACCCGGCAACCGAGGAGACGCTATCCACAAACAGCGCCTGCTTCATGCGCGGAAACTTACCTTTTTCATCGGCCAGACCCGCTTTGTCCGTCACACCGATAAGCGTACCGGAGGAGTCGAACAGGTTAACCAGCATGAAGGAGAAGATCACCCCCGCCAGCCCCAGGTTGAACGACCCGGCAAGGTCAACATGGCCCACAACGGTGGTGATGCTCGGTGGTGCAGAAACGATACCGTTATAGTGCACATCGCCCAGCATCCAGCCCAGCAGGGTGGTGACGATAATCGAAACCAGCACCGCCGCATGAATGTTGCGGGACGCCAGAATAGCGATAATGAAGAAGCCCAAGACCCCCAGCAGCACGCTGTGAGAAGTCAGGTTACCAATGGAAACCAGCGTATCCTTGTTCGCCACGATAACGCCGGCATTTTTCAGCCCCATCATGCCGATAAACAGACCGATACCGCTGGTGATCCCCACGCGCAGACTGACCGGGATGTTGGCAATCATCCAGTAACGCACGCGGAAGATAGTCAGCAGCAGCAGACCCACCGCACCCCAGAAGATAGCGCCCATACCTACCTGCCACGGCAGGCCCATTGCCTGTACCACGACGAACGCGAAGAAGGCGTTCAGCCCCATCGCTGGCGCCAGCGCCACCGGCAGGTTAGCAAATACGCCCATCAGGATACTGCCCAACGCCGCAATCAGACAGGTGGTCACGAAGACGGCACTGGTGTCCATTCCGGCTACGCCCAGAATTTGCGGGTTGACGAAAACGATGTAGACCATCGTCAGGAAAGTAGTGAAACCGGCGATCACTTCGGTCCGTGCCGTCGTGCCATGTTCGCGCAGTTTAAACACGCGTTCCAGTATGCCCCGGCCAGAAGCCTGGGTTGTGTGTTGTTGACTCATTATCAATTTCCGAACAAGGAGGGAAAATTCGTCGCTATCCTATACCAAAATGCGACAATAGGGTGGGTTATGAGCGATTTTTTTCCATTGATTTTGCTTATACGGCAACGATTGCGTCGCCCAATAATGCTGTACGTAAACGTTAAACTTGTTAAAACGGAAATGACATGTCCCAGATAGAAGCTGTATTTTTTGACTGTGACGGAACCCTCGTCGACAGTGAAGTCATTTGTTCTCGCGCGTATGTCAGCATGTTCCAGGCGTTTGGCATTACGCTCGATCTTGAAGAGACGTTTAAACGCTTCAAGGGGGTAAAGCTCTACGAGATCATCGACATTATCAACGACGAGCACGGTGTCGAACTGGCAAAAGCCGAACTAGAACCGATTTACCGCGCCGAGGTCGCACGCCTGTTCGATACGGAACTGGAGGTGATTGCAGGTGCCAACGCGCTGCTGGATAGCATGGCAGTGCCGATGTGCGTGGTGTCGAACGGTCCGGTCAGCAAAATGCAGCATTCGTTAGGCAAGCTAGGCATGCTGCATCATTTCCCGGATTTACTGTTCAGCGGCTATGATATCCAACGCTGGAAACCCGATCCGGCACTGATGTTCCATGCGGCAAAAGCCATGAACGTCAATCCGCAAAACTGCATTCTGGTGGATGATTCTGCAGCGGGTGCGCAGTCAGGGATTGATGCCGGGATGGAGGTGTTCTACTTCTGCGCCGATTCGCACAACAAACCGATCGATCATCCTAAAGTGACGACCTTTACCGATCTGGCACAGTTGCCGGCATTGTGGAAGGCGCGGGGTTGGAATATCGTCGATTAAACAGTAGGCCTGATAAGCAAAGCGCCATCAAGCGGATGGCGCAGAATGCCGGATGCGGCGTAACGCCTTATCCGGCCTACAATAGCGACGCCGGGGATCCCGGCGAACGCAACAAGCCGCTTATTCCTTCGGGTCTTTACCCGCCAGCAGCTTATCCAGCTCATCGCCGCCGACGTGACGGAAATCTTGTCCCTTCACGAAGTAGAAGATGTATTCGCAAATATTCTGGCAACGGTCACCGATACGCTCGATAGAACGGGCGCAGAACAGTGCGGTCAGCACGCTCGGAATGGTGCGCGGGTCTTCCATCATATAGGTCATCAGTTGGCGCACGATGCCCTCATATTCCTGGTCAACTTTCTTGTCTTCACGATAAATGCGCACCGCTTCGTCCAGATCCATGCGCGCAAACGCATCCAGCACATCGTGTAGCATTTGCACCGTATGGCGACCCAGTGATTCCAGGCTGACCAACAGCGGCTGATGCTGCTGGGAGAATTTCTCCAGCGCGGTACGGCAGATTTTGTCCGCGACGTCACCAATACGTTCCAGTTCGGCGATGGTTTTGATGATTGCCATCACCAGGCGCAGGTCGCTCGCCGTCGGCTGACGTTTCGCGATGATACGCACGCAGGCTTCATCAATCGCCACTTCCATCATGTTGACGTTCTTGTCACCATCAATGACGCGCTTCGCCAGCTCGCTGTCCTGGTTGTGCATCGCGGTAATGGCATCAGAAAGCTGCTGCTCCACCATGCCGCCCATGGTCATCACCTGGGTGCGGATGCTTTCCAGTTCTGCGTTGAACTGGCCGGAAATATGTTTATTAAGGTTCAGACTGTCCATAACGCGCTCCTGAATCAACCGTAACGGCCGGTGATATAATCTTCTGTTTGTTTCTTCGCGGGCTTGGTGAACAGATCGTCCGTGTTGCTGAATTCAATCAACTCGCCCAGGTACATAAATGCCGTGTGGTCGGAACAACGTGCAGCCTGCTGCATATTGTGGGTCACGATAACGACGGTGTAATCCTCTTTCAGCTCGGTGATCAGCTCTTCAATACGCCCGGTAGAGATCGGGTCGAGCGCCGAACACGGCTCATCCAGCAGCAACACTTCAGGGCGAATGGCAATACCACGCGCAATGCACAAACGCTGCTGCTGACCACCGGAGAGAGAGTACCCGCTCTGGTGTAGTTTATCTTTGGTTTCATTCCATAATGCGGCCTTGGTCAAGGCCCACTGCACGCGCTCATCCATGTCTGCACGCGAGAGTTTTTCAAACAGACGGACACCAAACGCGATGTTGTCGTAGATGGACATCGGGAACGGCGTCGGCTTCTGGAACACCATCCCTACTTTGGCACGCAGCAGCGCGATATCCTGGGTATTGGTGAGAATATTGTCGCCATCCAGCAGGATTTCACCTTCCGCACGCTGTTCTGGATACAGTTCAAACATTTTGTTGAAGGTACGCAGAAGCGTTGATTTACCACAGCCTGATGGCCCGATAAACGCCGTGACCTGGTTTTTAGCGATATCCAGGTTGATGTTCTTCAGGGCATGGAATTTGCCGTAGTAGAAGTTCAAATCACGAACCTGAATCTTACCTGGGGCAGTATCAACCATACTCATTTCAATCTATTCCTTATCATGCCTGATGGCGCGCAGCTTATCAGGCCTACAAATATGTTCGACCGTAGGCCGGATAAGGCGTTTACGCCGCCATCCGGCAATTCGTCTTAACCGTGTTTCTTCTTCGCGAAAATAACGCGCGCCAGAATGTTCAGCAGCAGTACGCACAGGGTAATAATCAGCACCCCGGCCCAGGCCAGTTGCTGCCATTCCACAAATGGGCTCATCGCAAACTTAAAGATGGTCACCGGCAGGTTGGCTATCGGCTGCATCATGTCGGTGCTCCAGAACTGATTGGAGAGCGATGTAAACAGCAGCGGAGCGGTTTCACCGGCAATACGCGCAATCGCCAGCAAAACACCGGTGATAATGCCGGAGACAGACGCCTTCAGGGTGATCGCTGAAATCATCTTCCACTTCGGCGTACCCAGCGCATAGGCCGCTTCACGCAGGCTATCCGGCACCAGTTTGAGCATGTTTTCGGTGGTACGAATCACGATTGGCACCTGCAGCAGCGCCAGCGCAATCACGCCCGCCCAGCCAGAGAAGTGCTCCATTTTCGCGACGACCACGGTGTAAACGAACAGACCCACAACAATCGACGGCGCAGACAGCAGGATGTCGTTGATAAAGCGGATAATCTCAGCCAGCCAGGACTTACGCCCGTACTCGGCCAGATAGATGCCCGCCATAATACCGAGCGGCGTACCCAACACGGTCGCCCACAGGATCAACAGCCCGCTGCCCGCCAGGGCATTCGCCAGACCGCCACCCGCCGTATTCGGCGGCGGCGTCATTTCAGTGAACAGCGCCAGCGACATACCATCGATACCGCGAACCACCGTTGAGAACAGGATCCACACCAACCAGAACAGACCGAACGCCATCGTCCCCATTGAGAGCGTCAGTGCGATGCGGTTTTTCAAGCGGCGACGCGCCTGCATCTTACGACGAGACTCCGCCAGCGCGGCGGTGTTTTGCATATCAAGCGTAGCCATTAGCGTGCCCCCTCGTTCTTCGCAAGGCGCATGATCATGAACTTAGACGCTGCCAGCACGATGAAGGTGATCACAAACAGGATCAGCCCCAGTTCCATCAACGCAGCCACATGCAGGCCAGATTCCGCTTCGGCAAATTCATTCGCCAACGCAGAGGTAATACTGTTACCCGGCATAAACAGCGATGCACTGTCGAGCTGGTAGGTGTTACCGATGATAAAGGTCACCGCCATGGTTTCACCCAGCGCGCGGCCAAGACCCAACATCACGCCGCCAATCACCCCATTTTTGGTGAACGGAAGGACGATGCGCCAGATAACTTCCCAGGTCGTACAGCCGATGCCGTAGGCTGACTCTTTCATCAGTACCGGCGTTTGTTCGAACACATCGCGCATGACCGCCGCAATGTACGGGATGATCATAATGGCCAGGATCACACCGGCTGCCAGAATACCGATACCAAAGGCCGGACCCGCAAACAGGGCACCCACAAACGGAATGTTGGAAAGGATGTTACCCACCGGCTCCTGGAAGTAGGTTGCAAACAGCGGGGCAAAAATAAACAGGCCCCACATGCCGTAAACAATACTCGGGATCGCCGCCAGCAGTTCAATTGCAATGCCCAGCGGGCGACGTAACCAGTTAGGTGCTAACTCAGTCAAAAATAAAGCGATGCCGAAGCTCACCGGAACGGCGATCAGCAAGGCGATAAACGAGGTCACCAGCGTACCGTAAATCGGTACCAGCGCACCGTAGATGTCGTTTGGCGCATCCCACTCTTTGGTCCACAAAAATGAGAAACCAAATTTTTGAATGCTTGGCCAGGAGGAGATGATCAGAGAGACAATAATGCCACCCAACATCAATAGCACAATCAGCGCAGCCAGTTTTACCAGCACGCTGAATATCATGTCACCCTTTTTACCCGGTGGGTTAAAAGCAGGCTTGGTTGCAGCCATAAATCACTCTTTAAGTTAAACTCATTTACTCAGTTGCCCATGCCGGATGGCGCTACGCTTATCCGGCCTACACTCTGGGCCTACGGTAGAAACCGTAGGGCGGATAAGCGTAGCGCCATCCGCCAATTCGTCAAAGATATTCTATTAGTACAGTGCTTTACCGCTGCTGTCTTTCACGTTGGTCTTCCATGCAGCACGAATCTGCTCAACCACGTTATCCGGCAGGCTGGCGTAATCCAGGTCATTAGCCTGTTTACCGCCATTTTTGTACGCCCAGTCAAAGAACTTCAGCACTTCAACGCCCTGCTCAGGTTTCTTCTGCTCTTTGTGAACCAGGATGAATGTGGTGGACGTAATCGGCCATGCCTCATCACCTTTCTGGTTAGTCAGATCCTGGGCGAAGGTTTTGCTCCAGTCAGCGCCTTTTGCCGCATTTGCAAAGTTTTCTTCGGTCGGGCTTACCGGTTTACCGTCAGCAGAAATCAGTTTGGTATAGGCCAGGTTGTTCTGCTTAGCGTAAGCATATTCAACGTAACCAATGGAGCCTGGCAGACGCTGTACGAACGCGGCGATACCGTCGTTACCTTTACCGCCCAGACCGGTTGGCCAGTTAACGGTAGAGCCTGCACCAATTTTAGATTTCCACTCTTCGTTCACTTTTGCCAAATAGCTGGTGAACACGAAAGAGGTACCGGAACCATCAGCACGACGCACAACGGCGATGTTCTGCGAAGGCAGTTTCAGCCCTGGGTTCAGTTTGGTGATGGCTTCATCATCCCACTTCTTGATTTTGCCGAGGTAGATATCACCCAGGGTCTTACCGTCCAGCACCAGTTCGCCGGATTTCAGGCCTGGAATATTTACAGCCAGCACGACACCGCCGATCACGGTCGGGAACTGGAACAGGCCTTCCTGTGCCAGTTTCTCATCGGACAACGGTGCATCAGAAGCGCCGAAATCAACGGTATTTGCCGTAATTTGTTTTACACCACCGGAGGAACCGATACCCTGGTAGTTGACTTTACTACCGGTCTCTTTCTGATAAGTATCAGCCCATTTGGCATACACTGGCGCAGGAAAAGTTGCACCTGCACCTGTCAGGCTCGCTGCGGCAAATACAGAGAACGCGCTCATGGATAAGGTCGCGGCGACAACAGTTGCGACAGTGGTACGCATAACTTTCATAATGTCTCCTGCAAGATTTTCGTAAATCATTGTTTAGTGGCTACGATAAGCAAAATAGGACAAACAGGTGACAGTTAAATGTACGAAATATGACAGTTTTATGACAATGAAAAATAATGCGCGAGGAACATTTAGAAACAGTATAAAAACAGTAAGTTAATCGATTATGTGACAATCATAGTTCGGCAAAATTTTCTTTTTATGACACTGAAAACAGTAGCTGAAGATGACGGTTTGTCACATAAAACAGGCGGGATAATTGATTAAAAACAGAACACATTTAAAAAAATGCCCCGCTTTGAGCAGGGCATTTTCAGTTCAGCGAGGTATCGCTTATTCCACGGTAACCGACTTCGCCAGGTTGCGCGGCTGATCGACATCGGTGCCTTTAATCAGCGCCACGTGATACGCCAGCAGTTGCAGCGGAACGGTATAGAAGATCGGAGCAATCACCTCTTCCACATGCGGCATCTCAATGATGTGCATGTTTTCGTTGCTGGTAAAGCCCGCATCTTGATCGGCGAAGACGTACAGTTGGCCGCCACGGGCACGAACTTCTTCAATGTTGGATTTCAGTTTTTCCAACAGTTCGTTGTTCGGTGCCACGACGATAACCGGCATATCCGCATCAATCAGCGCCAGCGGGCCGTGTTTCAGCTCGCCAGCTGCGTAGGCTTCCGCGTGAATATAAGAGATCTCTTTCAGCTTCAGCGCGCCTTCCAGCGCAATCGGATACTGATCGCCACGGCCGAGGAACAGCGCATGGTGTTTGTCAGAGAAATCTTCCGCCAGGGCAGCAATGCGTTTGTCCTGAGACAGCATCTGCTCAATACGGTTCGGCAGCGCCTGCAGACCGTGAACGATGTCATGCTCAATAGACGCATCCAGGCCTTTCAGACGAGACAGTTTCGCCACCAGCATCAGCAGTACCGTCAGTTGGGTGGTAAATGCTTTCGTGGAGGCCACGCCGATTTCGGTACCGGCGTTGGTCATCATCGCCAGGTCGGATTCACGCACCAGTGAAGACCCCGGTACGTTACAAATCGCCAGCGATCCCAGATAACCCAATTCTTTTGATAAGCGCAGACCCGCCAGGGTATCCGCCGTTTCACCAGACTGGGACAGGGTGATCATCAGGCTGTTGCGACGCACGGCTGATTTGCGGTAACGGAATTCAGAGGCGATTTCCACATCACACGGAATACCCGCCAGCGACTCAAACCAGTAGCGGGACACCATACCTGAGTTGTACGACGTACCACAGGCGATGATCTGAATATGCTCCACCTGAGACAGCATCTCGTTGGCATGCGGACCCAGCTCGCTTAAATCCACCTCACCGTGGCTGATGCGCCCGGTCAGCGTATTTTTGATCGCATTCGGCTGTTCGTAGATCTCTTTCTGCATGTAGTGGCGATAGATACCTTTTTCGCCCGCGTCATATTGCAGACTGGATTCAATGTCCTGACGTTTAACTTCCGCGCCAGACTTGTCGAAAATGGTCACTGAACGACGAGTCACTTCCGCAATATCGCCTTCTTCCAGGAAGATAAAGCGACGGGTTACCGGCAGCAGCGCCAGCTGATCGGAAGCGATAAAGTTCTCACCCATGCCCAAACCAATTACCAGTGGGCTACCAGAACGCGCCGCCAGCAGGATTTCAGGGTTACGGGTATCCATGATCACCGTACCGTATGCACCGCGCAGCTGCGGGATAGTCCGCAGTACGGCCTCACGCAGAGTACCACCCTGCTCCAGCTCCCAGTGCACCAGGTGAGCAATCACTTCGGTGTCGGTTTCTGACACAAAAGTGTAGCCACGTGTTTTCAGCATTTCACGCAGCGGTTCATGGTTTTCGATGATGCCGTTATGCACCACCACAATGTGATCAGAAACATGCGGATGCGCGTTCGCTTCTGAAGGTTCGCCATGCGTTGCCCAACGCGTGTGAGCAATACCGGTGCCGCCATGTAACGGATGATCTTCCGCAGCCGCGGTAAGCATCTGTACTTTGCCCAGACGACGCAGACGGGTCATTTTGCCTTCAGCATCGACAACTGCCAGACCAGCAGAGTCATAACCACGATATTCCAGACGACGTAAACCTTCGAGAAGGATTTCAGCAACATCACGCTGCGCGATAGCGCCAACAATTCCACACATATTTTTAGATTCCGAATTTAGGCATTATGCCTGTCGTTGTCGGTCAACCTGTATTTATCCTTCACCTTTCACGCTGTGGCTGTGTTGTCTGCACGCTTTCGCCATGGTCACTTACTGATTGTAAGCTCCCATGGTCTCACGCGCTTGCCGCCTTACCACAACGCGAAATCTTTGGATAAAACCCGTATTTACGGGCGCCCCGAGCCTTGTAGAGAGTGGGGTTATTTTTATGGTACTGCGTGTTGAGCGGAGGATTATATTATCCCCTCATCTCTTGTCTGCCTGATGGCAATCACGTTTATCAGGCCTACTGAACGTCACCGCACGTAGGCCGGATAAGGCAAAGTCGCCATCCAGCAAAAATTAATTACTTCTTCTTCTCCGGACGCTTCCAGCCTTGTTTATGGACCTGAGGTACCCGGCTGATAACCAGTTCGTTATCCGCGACATCACGCGTTACGGTGGTCCCGGCGGCAATAGTCGCGCCTTTACCCACGGAGACAGGCGCCACCAGCTGAGTATCAGAACCAACAAACACATCGTCGCCAATAATGGTTTTAAACTTATTGGCACCATCGTAGTTGCAGGTAATAGTCCCTGCGCCGATGTTCACGTTATCGCCAATTTCTGCATCGCCCAGATACGTCAGATGACCGGCTTTGGAGCCTTTACCCAGACGCGCTTTTTTCATTTCGACGAAGTTACCCACGTGTGCGCCTTCCTGCAGCTCAGCGCCGGGACGTAAACGTGCAAACGGACCGATAGTACATGCCGCATCGAGGCGTGCATCTTCCACAACGCTGTATGGGCTAAGCTCACAGTCATCACCAATCACGCTGTTCTTGATGACGCAACCTGCGCCAATCTTGACGCGATCGCCGAGGGTCACGTGACCTTCAATGATAACGTTAGTATCAATTTCAACATCGCGCCCGTGAATAAGCGTACCGCGTAGATCAAAACGCGCCGGATCGCGCAGCATCACGCCAGCCAGCAGCAGTTTTTCTGCCTGCTCGGACTGATAAACACGCTCCAGTAGGGAAAGCTGCAGACGGTTATTGACGCCTTCCGTTTCGCTAATACGCGCCGGATGTACCGCGGCAATCTCACGTCCTTCATGATAGGCCATCGCAATGATATCGGTGATGTAGTATTCACCCTGCGCATTGTTGTTGGTGAGTTTTGCCAGCCAGCGCTTCATGTCTGCACCGTTAGCCACCAGAATACCGGTATTGATTTCCTGAATCTGACGCTGCTCGTCGGTGGCATCTTTATGCTCAACGATGCCAGTAACCACGCCGTTTTCACGCGTAATACGCCCGTAGCCGGTTGGGTCATCCAGTTTCACCGTTAACAGGCCGATGCCCCCCTGCGGTTTTGCATCGCGCAGACGCTGTAAGGTGTCGGTGGAGATGAGCGGAACATCGCCATAAAGCATCAAAATGTCTTCGTCATCACCAAAGAATGGCGCCGCCTGCTGCATAGCATGACCGGTACCCAACTGCTCTGCTTGCAGAACCCAGTTCAGGTTGTCATCTTTCAGCGTTTGTTTAAGCAGATCGCCACCGTGTCCGTAGACAAGGTGTACGCGAGTTGCGCCTAATTCATTAGCAGCATCAATGACATGCTGGACCATCGATTTACCCGCGAGGGTATGCAGCACTTTAGGAAGATCGGAATACATACGTGTACCTTTGCCTGCGGCAAGGATCACGACGCTCATAGCACTATTCAACATACACGTCCTGACTGTAATTTAAGAACGAATTTATACCGTTTCACATTGAAAATACTACATTTTTTTCATCGTGAAATGGGCCGAAGATAAACCGTTCAATAGGGGAAAATACCTATCGTTTAGCCCACTATTTTCGTCGATATCTACGCCTTTTGTCTTCCCAAAAACAGGAGACTGCTCTTATTAAAGCCTTAGGTTAATGTTTTTGCTATTTTTTTGCCCCATGAATAAAGAATTCAGTGTCCGGACTCAATTTTATTTATCGAATTCAGGGGGTAATAGAAGGAGTGGATCGAGGCGGGGGATAGTGCGAAAACGACAGGAGAACAGATGGCGCTAGCTTATAAATTACGCAAAGCATCGCGCCACATTAAAGCAGGTATTACAGGTTGAACGTGCCGAAAGAGACGTTCATGCTGCTGAAAAGGGCGATGATTTTGTTGATCAGTTTCATGTTGGTATCCCGTTTTTATCTGAGTTAATTATGTGACACTCATCACAAAAAAGAGTCTACGCTTCATTTTTTAATCGATCAATATTTATGTGATTAATATCACATAAAATTTAAAATACCTTTTCAGTTTCAAATTAACTAAAACACAGGCATAAAAAAACCAGCCTGAAATCAGACTGGTTTTTGTGTTTCAAGCCGGTGTTACATCGCTTTTTTGGTCAACTCGATAACGCGCAGTTTGGCGATCGCTTTGGCCAGTTCCGCAGATGCCTGAGCGTAATCCACGTCACCATGAGAGCTCTTAATGTGCTCTTCTGCCTTACGTTTCGCTTCCAGGGCTCTCGCTTCATCGAGATCCTGCCCGCGAATCGCGGTATCAGCCAGTACGGTCACATTGCCAGGCTGCACTTCAAGAATGCCGCCGGACAGATAGATAAACTCTTCATGACCGAACTGTTTAACGATGCGGATCATACCAGGCTTAATGGCGGTGAGCAGCGGTGCGTGTCCCGGGAAAATACCCAGTTCACCTTCACTACCCGTTACCTGGATTTTTTCGACCAGACCAGAGAACATTTGTTGCTCTGCGCTGACGACATCCAGGTGGTAAGTCATTGCCATATCACCCTCCGATTAAGGCGTTAAAGTTTTTTCGCTTTTTCCACGGCTTCGTCGATAGAACCGACCATGTAGAACGCCTGCTCTGGCAGGTGGTCGTATTCGCCTTCCATGATGCCTTTAAAGCCACGGATGGTGTCTTTCAGGGATACGTATTTACCCGGAGAACCGGTGAATACTTCCGCAACGAAGAACGGCTGGGACAGGAAACGCTGGATCTTACGCGCACGTGCTACCACCAGTTTGTCTTCTTCAGACAGTTCATCCATACCCAGGATGGCGATGATGTCTTTCAGTTCCTGGTAACGCTGCAGCAGGGACTGTACGCCACGCGCAGTGTCGTAGTGTTCCTGACCAACAACCAGCGGATCCAGCTGACGGCTGGTGGAGTCCAGCGGGTCAACGGCCGGGTAGATACCCAGGGATGCGATCTGACGGCTCAGTACCACTGTTGCATCTAAGTGAGCAAAGGTGGTGGCTGGGGATGGGTCAGTCAAGTCATCCGCAGGTACGTATACCGCCTGAACGGAGGTGATAGAACCGGTTTTAGTTGAGGTGATACGTTCCTGAAGAACACCCATCTCTTCCGCCAGAGTCGGCTGATAGCCTACCGCTGATGGCATACGGCCCAGCAGAGCGGATACTTCCGTACCGGCCAGGGTATAACGATAGATGTTATCGACGAACAGCAGAACGTCACGGCCTTCGTCACGGAACTTCTCAGCCATGGTCAGACCGGTCAGTGCAACGCGCAGACGGTTTCCCGGCGGCTCGTTCATCTGGCCATATACCAGGGATACTTTGTCCAGAACGTTGGAGTCGGTCATTTCGTGGTAGAAGTCGTTACCCTCACGAGTACGTTCACCCACGCCCGCAAACACGGAGTAACCGGAGTGCTCGATCGCGATGTTACGGATCAGCTCCATCATGTTTACGGTTTTACCTACACCCGCACCACCGAACAGACCGACTTTACCGCCCTTCGCGAACGGACACATCAGGTCGATAACTTTGATGCCGGTTTCCAGCAGTTCCTGAGAGCTGGACAGCTCTTCATAGGATGGTGCTGCGCGGTGGATAGCCCAACGCTCTTCTTCACCGATGTCGCCTTTCATGTCGATCGGGTGACCCAATACGTTCATGATACGACCCAGTGTTGCTTTACCTACCGGGACTTCGATTGGGTGCTCGAGATCTTTAACTTCCAGACCACGACGCAGACCGTCGGAAGAACCCATGGCGATGGTACGCACGATACCGCCACCGAGCTGCTGCTGAACTTCCAGCACCAGAACTTCATTACCATTCTGAACCTCAAGGGCTTCGTACACACGCGGTACGGCATCCTGAGGGAATTCGACGTCAACTACGGCGCCGATTACCTGGACAATTTTTCCAGTAGCCATCTTGAATCCTCTACGAATTAACCTGGTTATACCGCGGATGCACCACCGACGATCTCGGTGAGTTCCTGAGTAATGCTGGCCTGACGAGC
>OJJJ01000328.1_pt1 | contig 26839 bp, 24 predicted proteins | sample 1596311 | NCBI WGS metagenome assembly OJJJ01 (sample SAMEA4350140, study PRJEB24818) | metagenome | biome: human; feature: gut; material: faeces | place: Denmark | collected 2013-09 | reverse complement strand
AAACCTCCTTTTGTTTTTCTGGACAATCAACATGGGAAGAGGTTTCGTATAGATGTATTTTACTTTATACGAGAAAATGTTGGAAGTGTGTTTTTCAACACACCCCAACATTTATTATAGAACCTTTAAATTATAGGAAAATATCTATTTTGGCGCGTCATAAATAGACCTCATGCTAGCCTTATTATTGAGATAAAGGGCGATAAAAAAGAGCTATTACAAGTTTCATAGCTGTTGATGAAACATTGTAATAACTCTTTCTAATATTTTGTGTTTTGTATATATTCATTCCGTATAGATTGATTTATCTTGTGTATATCATGCATTTTTGATATGTATAGGATATCATTTATCATTGTTGTTTCATAAAATTATCTCGTAAGTGTCTTTCGTAAACTTACCTTAAGTGTATTAAATTTCTTCATTTGTGTAAACTTTTATCTTTGGTACTTTTAATATTGACTTGTATCAATATTATCATTTGTATTTTAGTATCTTCTTCTGTGTATGAAATGCTTTTGTACCTTTAGGCTATATATCCTAGCTTCTTTATAGATTTTATGTTTATTGGTATCCTATGTAATTTTTATTACTTAAATTCTCTTACGTAATTCATGATAATTCATAAACATTATCATACACTAAGTTATGTAACCGTATTTTACTAGAAAGCATTTTAATCATTGGTATAGTTTTATTATATCAGTTAAAGTCATATAAGTAAATATTTATTACTAATTTTAATTGGTAAATATGTACAATTTGCATTTTTACAGTATTTGTGTATTTTATGTAAGGACAATGAGGCAGTTAAAATTAACATTGCAAATATTATCTTTTTACACTACAATGGAAAAGATAAGTATAGTGTAATAAAAGGAAGAACAGTAGGTGTTACGATGAATATGATAGAAGCTAAAAACTTAGTTTTTGAATATATAAGGCGTGATGAAGAAGGAAATGTAGAGTCCATTCATAGAGCAGTAGATGAGGTTAGCTTAGATGTAAAAAAAGGTGACTTTGTTGCTATTCTTGGACATAATGGATCTGGTAAATCCACAATCGCAAAACATATTAATGCAATATTATTACCGTCCGAAGGTACTCTAGTTGTAAACGGGATAGATACGAAAGAGGAAGATAGACTTTGGGATATCCGCCAATCTGCTGGTATGGTATTTCAAAATCCCGACAATCAAATTATTGCATCTGTCGTGGAAGAAGATGTAGGGTTTGGACCAGAAAATATGGGGGTTCCAACGGAGGAAATCTGGAAAAGAGTAGAAGACAGCTTAAAAGCTGTTGGTATGTATGAATATAGGACTCACTCTCCAAATAAGCTTTCAGGCGGACAAAAACAGCGTGTTGCGATAGCGGGTATTATGGCTATGCGACCACAATGTATTATACTTGATGAACCAACAGCAATGCTTGATCCAAATGGAAGAAAAGAAGTTATACGTACAATACGTGAGCTTAATAAAACAGAGCATGTTACTGTTTTGCTAATCACTCATTACATGGATGAAGTAATTGAAGCAGATAAAGTAATTGTAATGGATGATGGAAAAGTAGTAATGCAAGGTACACCAAAGGAAATATTTTCACAAGTCGATAAGTTAAAACAGTATCGTCTTGATGTTCCTCAGGTAACCGAACTTGCTTATGAGTTAAAAAAGGAAGGAATTCCTCTACCGGATGGTATTTTAACTGTTGAAGAGTTTGGTATTGAAATAAAGAAATTGATCTAGATACGAAAGGCATGGTGTGAGCTATAATGTCAATTAGTTTAAAAAATCTGAATTATGTCTATAGTGAAGGAACTGCTTATGAAAAACATGCACTAAAAGATATTAATTTAGATATAAATGATGGCCAATTCATTGGATTGATTGGACATACAGGTTCAGGAAAGTCTACGCTTATACAACATTTGAATGGACTTGTGAAAGCTACAAGTGGTGGTGTTTTTTATCAAGGTAAAAATATTTATGACTCCGGTTACAATTTAAAAGAACATAGGAGTAAAGTAGGATTGGTATTTCAATACCCAGAACATCAGTTGTTTGAAACAACAGTAATAAAGGATGTACAATTTGGACCTAAGAATTTAGGGTTATCACCGTTAGAAGTGGATCTACGTTCTTATGAAGCCCTTAAAATGGTCGGTATTGGAGATGATTTAATTGATGCATCCCCTTTTGAACTTTCTGGAGGTCAAAAAAGAAGGGTAGCCATTGCTGGTGTACTTGCGATGAAACCAGAGGTATTAATACTCGATGAACCAACCGCTGGGCTTGACCCAAAAGGGCGTGATGAAATTTTAGATCAAGTAGCTAAGATTCATAAGGAGCAGAAAATAACCGTTATCTTAGTATCACATAGTATGGAAGATGTGGCAAAGTATGTAGAGCGAATCATAGTAATGAATGATGGCCAGGTAATGTTTGATAATACACCGGAAAATGTATTTGCTCATTATAAAGAATTAGAAGAAATCGGCTTGGCAGCTCCGCAAGTTACTTATATTATGAATCATCTAAAGGACATTGGAATACCAGTGGATACGAAGGCAACAACAATTCCCTTGGCAAAAGATGAAATACTCCGTTGGTTAAGGCAACATAGGTAGAAAGGATAACTTACATGATTAGAGATATAACTATTGGACAATATTATCCAGCGGAATCTATCTTGCATCGTCTGGATCCTAGAGTGAAGCTGATAGGAACGTTAGTGTTCATCGTATCTTTGTTTCTGTTTGATACGTTTCTTGGATATATTCTTGCTGGGCTATTTTTATATGGTGCAATTAAATTATCAAAGGTACCATTTAAGTTTATTGTAAAGGGTCTAAAAGCAGTTGTTATACTGTTAGTGTTCACATTGATATTTAATGTGTTCTTAACACCAGGAGAGCCAATTTTCACTCTTGGATTTATTAAAATAACAAAAGAGGGACTTAGAACCGCCGCTTTTATGGGAATTCGCTTGGTATTCTTAATCTTAGGTTCCTCTTTAATGACATTTACAACGACGCCGAATCAATTAACGGATGGACTTGAGAATGTTTTAGGACCACTGAAAAAAATACATGTACCTGTACATGAAGTTGCGATGATGATGTCAATTGCTCTACGATTTATCCCTATTTTATTAGAAGAGACTGATAAGATCATGAAAGCACAACAAGCAAGAGGTGCAGATTTTGAATCTGGAAAAATGATTCAACGTGCAAAGGCGATGATACCAATATTAGTTCCTTTATTTATCTCTGCTTTCCGGCGTGCAAGCGATTTGGCAATGGCAATGGAAGCAAGATGCTATCGTGGTGGCGAGGGTAGAACGAAAATGAAGCCGCTCAAATATAAAAAGGCAGATTATTTAACGTTTGGTGTTTTTGTCATATATTTAGGTGGTATTATTTTGATGAATAAAATGATATAGTATTTTAAATTAAAAGATGTAAGGAGCTATTTTAATGAGAGTGAAGTTAGAGGTAGCTTATGATGGTACTAACTATTGTGGTTGGCAAATACAACCGAATGTAACCACGGTAGAAGGGATTATTAATAAAGAGCTCTCTAGGTTGTTAAAAGAAGATATTACTGTCATAGGAGCGAGTCGTACGGATTCAGGGGTGCATGCACTGGGGAATGTTGCCGTGTTTGATACCAATACTAGGATACCTGCGAACAAGATATCTTATGCCCTAAATCAAAGCTTACCAGAGGATATTGTAATTCAATCTTCTCTTGAAGTACCAGAGGATTTTCATCCTAGATACTGTGATTGTATTAAAACATATGAATATAAAATTTTGAATGCAAATTTTCCTGAGCCAACAAAACGCTTATACACACACTATGTGTATAAAAGTCTTGATATAGAAGCAATGAGCAAAGCGGCAACTTATTTTATTGGACGACATGATTTCGTCAGTTTTTGTTCCAGCAACACACAGGTTAAGGATACGACTAGAGAGATTTATAGTGTTGACATCCTAAATGATAATAACGTTATTACAATACGTATCCGTGGAAATGGATTTCTATATAATATGGTACGTATCATTGCTGGTACCTTAATACAGGTGGGGAGTAAGTTTATAGAGCCTGAGATGGTAAAAGAAATTCTAGAAGCAAAGGATCGATCCAAAGCTGGACCAACAGCTCCAGCCAAAGGCTTAACATTGGTTGGTATTGAATACATGTAAGGTGTTAAAATATTAGAATTTAAAAGTGAAGTAATATAATAATATTTCATTAAAGGGAAGCAGGTGACAAGGGATGATTAGCATGACTTGTTACCTGCTCCTTTTAAAATCATTCGTCAATTCTATTTATTAGAATAGAGAAACTACAAGTGTCATATGCTAAAAAGCCTATTGATATATGTTAGAGGATTTCGTCAAATAATAGTAAAATAAAAAGTCATTTTAAAAATGATTTTTACTAATGTTAATTCAGAAAATTTAAAAATAATTGCAAAAACTTGTGAAAACACGCTTGACAGTAAATATGGAATACTATATAATACACGAAGTGACTAAAAATGCACAGAATGCTGAAAAACAGGGCATTTCATGAATGGCAACTGCTAATTTAGCATCTGCTATTAAGATAGAAATGAAAACGACATTTTTTAAGGAGGTAAACCAATGAAAAGCTTTATGGCAAGTCCAGCGACTATTGAAAGAAAATGGTATGTAGTTGATGCTACAGGACATACATTAGGACGTCTCTCTTCTGAGATCGCTAAAGTTTTAAGAGGTAAAAACAAAGCGATTTACACACCACATATCGATACTGGTGATTATGTAATCGTAGTTAACGCAGACAAAATCAAAGTGACAGGTAAGAAAATGGATCAAAAGATCTATTACAGCCACTCTGATTATCCAGGTGGAATGAGAGAAACAACATTAAAAGAAATGATGGCTAAAAAGCCTGAAGATGTTATTACTCTTGCAGTAAAAGGAATGCTTCCAAAGGGACCTTTAGGAAGATCTATGCTTAACAAATTACACGTATACGCTGGTCCAGAGCACAACAATGCAGCTCAAAAACCAGAAGTATTAGAAATCAAATACTAATTCGGACTGAAAGGAGGAAATAACATTGGCTAAGGCAAAATATTACGGAACTGGTAGAAGAAAAAGCAGTATTGCTAGAGTTTACTTAGTACCAGGTACAGGTAAAATCACTATAAATAAAAGAGATATGGATAATTATTTCGGACTTGAAACTTTAAAGCTTATCGTTCGTCAACCACTTGCACTTACTGAAACTGTTGATAAATTTGACGTTATCGTAAATGTACACGGTGGTGGTTTCACTGGTCAAGCTGGTGCAATCAGACATGGTATCTCCAGAGCTTTATTACAGGCTGATGCAGATTACCGTCCATCATTAAAGAAAGCTGGTTTCTTAACAAGAGATCCAAGAATGAAGGAAAGAAAGAAGTACGGCTTAAAAGCAGCTCGTCGTGCTCCACAGTTCTCCAAGAGATAATATTTCTCGTTCAGAGAACATTATATCGATTTATACTACCCTCAAAGCCTTGTGCTTTGGGGGTTTTTTTATTTGATTTTAGTCATCAAAGGTACTGTAATAATAATTTTTTAAAAAATTTAAACATTTTCCTCAATATTTACGATAATTCATGTTTTTTTTATCGCAAACTATCAAACAATACTATAAAATAAGTTTGCGAAATTTTATAAGATGAGATTTACCATTCATTGACGTAAATATGAGCCAAGGAGAATTGTAGTGGAGATCATTAAAGTTATAAATATTATATTTACAGTGCTTTTTTTTATATGCTACGCGTACCAACTAGTGTATTTAGTAATACCATTTATAATCAAACATAGAAGGCATAAAAAAGAATATCAGCATAAATTTGCTATATTAATTGCAGCACGAAATGAAGAAAAAGTAATTGGGCATTTAATAAAAAGTATACATGAACAAACTTACAATAAGAGTCTTGTTAAAATCTTTGTCATCGCTGATAATTGCACAGATCAAACTGCGGATATCTGTAGAGAGTTAGGTGCTATAGTTTATGAGAGGTTTGATAAAACAAAAGTAGGGAAGGGCTATGCACTTGATTATCTACTAGAGAAAATTGAGGGAGATTATGAACCGTTTGATGGCTATTTTGTATTTGATGCAGATAATGTATTAGATAAGAAATACATTGAAGAGATGAATAAGACATTTTCAGATGGTTATGAAATAATCACAAGCTATCGTAACTCTAAAAACTATGGTGACAACTGGATATCTGCTGGTTATGCACTCTGGTTTTTACGTGAATCAAAATATCTCAATGAAGCAAGGATGCTTCTTGGGACAAGTTGTGCAATTTCGGGTACAGGTTTTATGTTTAGTAGGAAGATATTAAAAAAGCATGGTGGTTGGAAATTCTTTTTACTAACAGAGGATATCGAATTTACAGTTAAGAATATCATAGAGCATGAAAAGGTTGGTTATAGTAAGAATGCAATACTTTATGATGAACAGCCAGATACATTTTCACAGTCATGGAAGCAACGTATGCGTTGGTCAAAAGGCTATTACCAAGTATTCTATCAATATGGTGTAAAGTTATTTCGTGGCATATTTAAAGGGAGTTTTTCTTGTTTTGATATGCTAATGACTATTTTACCCGCCTTGATAATGACTATTTTGTGTATCTTCGTATGTCTTATTGCAGTAATATCAAGTAAATTCGCTAGCTATGGTTTAATACTTGCGATTCAGATATTCTGGGCATTTCTTAGAAATTCGTATCTGATACTTTTTCTTGTGGGTTTTGTAACAACAATGACAGAGTGGAAAAAAATACATGCATCTAACTTTAAGAAGATTCTATATATGTTTACATTTCCGTTCTTTATGTTAACGTATATACCGATTTCCTTGACTGCATTATTTAAAAAGGTGGAATGGGTTCCGATCGAACATAATAAAGTGAAGACGGTTGCAGAAATAAGAGAGCAATAATATTGAACGCCATATTAAATCCATGCTTAAAGATATCGCACTTTTATAAAAATTGTGTAAAGTCGAAAGCTTTTTTAATTCAGGGAATGGGAAAGCTCGTTATTGTGGCTTTTAAGAGGAGGTTTACATGGATATAAGTGTATCTATGTTCTTTGCGCCAAAAGATGCTTATGAAGCTTGTGGGATGTTTACAAAGGGGCATATCATATTATTAGTAGTTATGCTAATAATTTTAAGTATATTATTATTGTTATCAAGAAATATGAAAAAGGAGAAACTAGAGGTTTTAATAAAAGTATGCAGTATCATAGTAGTTGTACTTGAAATTATAAAAATTGGATTCAATTTTAAGCATGGATATACGTGGTTAGATGCTTGGGTGCCGATTTCGTATTGCTCTATTTTCATTTATGCACTCCTATTATGTAGTTATGGTAAAGGTATTGGGAAAAGGATGGGAGAGGCATACATTTGTGGAACTGCATTTGTTGCTGGATTCGTATATTTAATGTTTCCATCGACTTCATTGATGCAGTATCCGATGTGGCATTTCTTAAGTATTCATAGTATGTTCTTTCATATGCTTATGATGTATATTGGATTTCAATATTTAAAGAAGATGAATATTAAATTGAATCGTAAAACCTATAATTATTTTTTATTACTTTTTGCTATTTTTGCAATTCTAGCACTAATCATAAATAAGGTAACAGGAAGCAATCTAATGCTAATACGAGAACCATATAATATCCCCCTTGCAATTGCTCATAAGATTTATAATTATAGTCCAATGGGATATACAACAATGGCCATTTTATGCTATTTAATAATACCGTTTCCACTCACTTTAATCCTGTTTCATCGAATTCATAAAGGGTAAAAGTAATCTCACTATAGTAGATGTAATAATGCAAAGCATAAATAATGTGAAAAGGATGTTTTCTAATAAAAGACATCCTTTTTATTTATGTATGGGAATGTACTTAATATTGTATAGGAAAGTACGTTTTAATGGAAATAGTTGAAGTAAGCTTTCAAGAATAAAAAAGACATTATATACATTAAAATGAACCGTGTAGAAATGATAATAATACGATTCAGATTGCTCAGGTATGCACTTTATATTGACATTGACAAGTGTATCAATGTAATAAATTAGTATATATTGTCGAAAAAATATTTACTTCCCCTTACAAATATGATAATATATGGTATATTTAGAAAAAATATACTAGTTGGGGATAGTATAAATAATTTACATCGATAGTAATCATCAAGTTTACTATAAACTAAAAAACTGCTTAAAAGCAGAAAAAGGCAAATGATGAAGGGAGATTTATATGGAGTTTCAAGTTTTGGAAGAATTATTTCAAAAAATCCAAGAAATAACTACGGTACAAGATATCGGATATCACAGGATAGAAGAAGGACGATTAAAGCCCTTTTACAAAACTCAGACCGATGTTCTTGGGATAGAAAGATGGAAAACTGTTCATGGACAGAATCCTGTTTATGTGAATGATACTTTTATATTGAGAGAAATCGTTAGTAAAAAGCAGCCTGTTGAAATCTTTGATACAAAGAATGATACGAGATCAGCAGATGCTTTTTTTCTTTTTGGCATTGATAGCATTATGATTGTTCCAGTTGTAAGGGAAGGAGAAGTAAAAGCCATTATTTGTATTGCTTCGATTGAGAAAAAACATCAGTTTACTCAGGATGAAATGGAGTCTTGTGTTAAATTAGCAGATGAATACTTAAAGAATCAATATTAAATAAGGGGAATACAAATGAGAATTGCAAATGGAATATTAGAATATTTAAAAGAAATAGGTGTAGACTACGTTTTTGGGATTCCAGCAGGGACTATTAGTCCTCTATTTGATGCACTAAATGACGTTGAAATTAAACCGATTGTTGCTAAAAATGAAGCTGGTGCTGCATTCATGGCAGCTAGATATGCAAGTGTTACGAGTAAAATGTCAGTGTGCATAGGTGCAGGCGGCGTTGGTGTAAACAATATGATGAATGGAATCGCAGATGCATATAGAGCTAAAGCACCTGTTTTGATTCTTACTGGCTATATTCATCGATGGCAAATAGGTAAGGGTGCAATACAGGAGCTTAACACAGAAGATATTCTTAAACCGATTACAAAATATAGTAAAACGATTTTAAGAGAAGAAGATGTGATGAAAGAACTGGAACATGCTATTAAAGTAGCGAATACAGTACCAATGGGACCAGTTCATTTATCAATTCCAATTGATATTCAATTAAATAAAATGGTAGAGGAAATAAAAGTAGTCGATTTAGAGAAATCTACAAAAAAAGATGTAAACACAAAAGATGAGGAAGAATTACTTCAGAAAGCATGCGATATTATTGATGATACCAAGAAAGGTGTTATATTGGTTGGTAAGGGAGCACGCGGGAAGTCTGACTTAGTAAAACAGTTAAGTAATCATCTTAAGTGGCCAATAATTACAACCCCAGAAGGAAAAGGTGTAGTTTCTTCCGAGTTCTCATTAAATCTTGGAAATTATGGCTTTGCCAGTACCGATGCTGCTTCTGATTATGTTAATGATCCGGAAGTTAATTGCTTGCTTGTTGTTGGTAGTAGTTTGGGTGAGAATGCCACTAATAATTTTAACAGCGCCTTAACGGAAGGGAAAAAAGTCATCCATATCGATTGGGATGCAAGAGAATTGGGTAAAGTTTATGACACTGATATAAAATTATGTATGGATATGTCAGTAGCAATTCCTTATATAGTAAGTCATACAGATAGATCAGAAGAAAGCTTTATAAAACCAACAATAAATGTACCAGTTCAAAAAACAAATACTGGTGTCAGCCTTAAGGAATTTATGGAGCAGTTACCCGATTTCATGCCAAAGGATACTTACTACATGGCAGATATGGGAGAATTTATGAACTTTGCCTTTAAGTATCTTTCCATACCTGAGGGTGGGGATTTTGAAACGAACTTAAATTATGCAGCTATGGGCGCAGCAATTGGAGGAGCCGTTGGTGTACAGGTAGCATATCCGGAACGATGTGTTGCAGTATTTGCTGGTGATGGTGACTTTTTCATGAACGGTATGGAAGTATTAACAGCAAAAGAGTATAACTATCCGATTGTGTACTTTATTATTAATAATGCTATGTTAGGCTTTGTAGAACATGGGCATAGTTATTTATTTGAGCGAGTAGTAGAAGGATTTAAACAGGAGAGAATTAGCATATCGAAAATGCTAGGGGCTTGTGGAGTTAAGGCGATGGAATTAAGTGAAAATAGCCAGATAAGTCAAATACCAGACTTCCTAAAAGATTTAAAGGGGCCTGCTGTTATAGAAATAATTACGGATGGTAGTGAAATTGCACCAAATGGTGATCGATTAAAAGCCTTACAAAAGAAGTCTTAGGTATATAAATAAATTCAAAGGAGAAAACCATATGTTAGAAGGAAAAGTGGCATTAGTAACAGGGGCATCTAGAGGAATTGGAAAAGCAATTGCACTTAAGTTAGCAAAAGAAGGTGCGGATGTCGTAATTAATTATGTAAGCAATGAAGAATCAGCAAAGAAAGTTCAAGAAGAAATAAAAAGCTATGGAAGAAATGCTTATATTTATGGTTGTAACATTGCAAATAGAGATGAACTTGAAGGTATGGTTAACTTCACAATTGAGAAGTTCGGTAAAATTGATATTTTAATTAATAATGCAGGGGTTGTACGTTATAATACGATAACAGGTATGAGTATGGATGAATGGAATAATGTTATCGATACAAACTTATCTGGATTATTTCACTTATGCCAACTTGTTGCACCACATATGATAAAACAAAACTATGGAAAAATAGTAAATCTAAGCTCTTTGGCAGCAGTTAAAAATCTTCCTGCATCTTACGGATATACAGCATCTAAGGCGGGAGTATCTGCATTTACAAGAGTATTAAGTACAGAGTTAATTGAAAATAACATTAATGTCAATGCGATTGCTCCAGGAATAATTATTACAGATATGTTAGATACTCTTGGCGATGCAGCAGAGGCATATCAGCAACAGGTTCCAGCAAAAAGATTTTGTGAGGCATCTGAAGTAGCGGAATTAGCATATTTCCTTTGTCAAGATATCTCAAGATACATTGTTGGTCAGACGATTGTTATTGATGGTGGATTATCTTTATAGCTCTACATAACATATTTTAAGCTAAAATAGCAAACTTATCGAAAGGTAAGGACGCAAAACCACGAATCTAAGGTTAGACACTATGATAGTCGGGTTGCCGTGTTAATATAGCCAAGTGTAGTTTGTAGGCTACATTTGGCTTTTTTGTGCAATAAATTAATGAACCGCAGGAGGACAAAAGATTGTACTTGTTTAAAAAGAAAGGCATTCAACAAGTGATGAGTGTATTAGCTCTAATTGTAATGCTTGTTAGTAATTTTATTGTAACCCTAGGAGGGTATTTAAAAACACGTAGTTTAATGAAAAAAGAAGTATATACGAGCGATGGTAGCAAGAAGTTTTTATTATTTATGATATTATTTGCAATAATTGTATTTATTATTTCAGCTATTTGCTATATAGTATTGGTAGAGTTAAAAATAAAGAAGTTAGGTAACGTGGATCTAAGTAATCAAAAAGAGCGTTTGGATGAAACCAATGAAACAGTTACAGAAATGCATTCACTTGAAGAAAAAGCTAAATTAAATAAAATAAGTGAATTTATTCAAAATGTAAAAGAAACGGTAGATGTTATTACTTTTTCATCAAGTGAAATGAAACAATCATCATCCGAGATGAGTGATGTTTCAAGCAAAGTCACACTTTCGATTTCACAGCTTTCAGAAGGAGCAACGCAACAAGCAGAATCCATTGAAAAAGGAAGCCTTAGAATCAATAATATTACTGAAATGATTGTTTGTATTGGTGAAGATATGAAATTATCCGACCGACACATTGATGAAGCTATATCATCTATGAATCAAGTAAAAGAATACATTCATTATCAGGAAGAAAAGATGGAAGAGAACAAAGTAATCACTGAACATATGGAAAAGGTGATTAATGATTTAATGAGTAAATCAAAAGAAATTGGTAAGATATTAGAAGTTATCAAAGGTGTTGCAGCACAGACAAACTTATTAGCTTTAAATGCAGCAATTGAAGCGGCACGTGCAGGAGAGCATGGTAGAGGGTTTGCAGTTGTTTCAGATGAGATAAGAAAATTAGCAGAGCAATCCGCAGAGTCAAGTAAGCAAATCAATGAAATCATTGATGATGTTCAGCAAGGGATAGAAAATACAGTAATGCAAATAAAACAAGCAAATTCTCTTTCTCAGGAGCAAGAAAAAGCATTTGAACAAACTGCAACATCCATAACGGATATATCAGAAAAAGTATTTTCAATCGGTGTTAAAGTGAAAGCAGTATTTGATGCAACTAAGACTCTTACAGATGATGCAAGGGAAGCTGAGGATATGATTGCGACGATTGCAAGTATTTCAGAGGAAACAGCGGCTGGAACACAAGAGGCAGCAGCATCTGTAGATGAACAAAACAACCTGATACAAATGGTTGCTGAGTGTTCCAATGAGATGTATAACATAGCTGAAGCGCTTAAGTTAAATATAGAGGAAACTTATCAGCAGTAGTTCGTTATAATAACCGATTGTCTTGGAGCTAAACTCCATTTCAAAATATAATTACATAGGAGAAAATATTATGAAAATTACGCATCCAAAGTGTTTGTACACAATTAATTATGATGCAGACAAGAAAATTGTATTTGAGGAACCAGTAGGTCTTTGGACAAAAGAAGACTATGCAGAATATCATAGTCAGTTCGAGAATAAAATAGGACCTGCAGTAGGAAATCAATCATGGGCGATGGTATCTGACCTTAGAAAGTATAAAATGTCTGATCTAGGGGATGTTATGGCAAAACACACAGAATGGCTTGCAAATAATAATTTACAAGTGGCTGCTGTAATTGTTGATAGCGCGATTGTAAAGATGCAAATCAACAGAGCAATCTCTACAAAATTCCCTCAACAGGCTTTTCTTAGTGAAGAAGAAGCTCTTACTTGGTTAAAATCCAAAGGTTTCTAAAAAAAATAGCTGTGCAAGATTTATTCTTGTTACAGCTAATTTTTTTGTATTAGAGAAAATAAAAGTATGAATGAGTTTTCCTAAAAAGGTACTTATTGTAATGATGGGTTTCTGTCGATTCGGCAGGAGGAGTCTTTACTTTAAGTACCTTTATTTTGTTTCTTAGGGAGATGAGTATAGATCATGGGAAGGCTCATGTTATGTAATTTAGAGATATGAATAGTTACTGATCGATTGAATCAATTAACGAATTATCTCAAAACGCTTAAGTAAGAAAGCATAGGAGATACTTCGTTTTTAAGATATAAAGAACACAAAAAACACTGTTAAATGACGCATTATACCTTGATTTAATAGGATGACAAATATATCCAAAAAAGCACAACCAAGTGCCGTGACTTTTTAGTGTAATCTAGGTAAAATATACACAAAAGTAATAAGAAATATCTTGGTTTTATAGCAAATTGCATATTATGATTTTACAAAATTAGGGAAGGGGTATATATAATGTCTAAAACAACAACTAAGACAAAAAAATCATATAGTAAAAAGAAGACACTTCTATTATTGAGTATGGTTGCACCTGGAGCTATTTGGCTGATACTGCTTCGGTATTTACCGATGGTTGGTATCATTATAGCGTTCAAAGATTATAAATTTTATACAAAGGCACCAACACTATTAAATAATATCAAGCATAGTCAGTGGGTGGGGTTAAAAAACTTTGAATTTTTATTTAAAACTTCGGATTCGTGGAAAATAATTCGTAATACCATTGGTTACAATGCTCTTTGGATTGTACTGGGATTAATTATATCGGTATCCTTTGCCATTATGCTGAACGAAATTACGAATAAGTTTGTTGCTAAGTCTTATCAGACATTAATGTTTTTTCCATATTTTTTAAGCTGGGTAGTGGCAAGTTATTTTGTTATGGCTTTTCTTGATCCAACAAGTGGGTTGTTAGTTCATCTTCAGCAGAAGTTGGGGATGAAGGTGACGGAATGGTATAGTGATTATCGACCATGGCCGTACATTTTAACCATAGCTAACTTATGGAAAAATGTTGGATACTCCACCATCCTTTATCTGGCAGGAATCACTGGTATTGATCACAGCCAATACGAGGCAGCAAGCATCGACGGTGCAAGTAAGTGGCAACAGATTCGTTATGTAACATTACCGCATCTAAAACCTATGATTATAGTATTGTTTATTATGAACGTTGGTAGAATCATAAACGCAGACTTTGGATTGTTCTGGAATGTGCCTATGAATGCTGGTATTTTATCTCCTGCAACACAGGTTATTGATACATATGTCTACCGTGTTATGAATGCTACCAATAACTATGGAATGAGTACAGCTGCTGGACTATTACAAAATGTAGTCGGATTTATTTGTATCATGACAGCCAATACAATTGTTCGTAAGGTTGATGAAGACAGTAGTCTGTTTTAAGGAGGGTAATATATATGGATAGAAGTAAAGATATTAATACTATCTCTAAGAGTAAAAGAAAATCACGTCTCAATGCGGTTAGTGTACCTGCAGAAATTATCATATATATTATTTTAGGTTTGTTCTGCTTATTGTGCATTATACCTTTTATATTTGTTGTTATAATTTCTTTTACCTCCATGGAAAGTATACGTGAAATTGGATATTCGTTTTGGCCAACGAAATGGTCCCTTGATGCATATAGATATGTAATAGATTTAGGAGATCAGTTATGGAGATCTTATTTTAACAGCTTTTTTATAACAATAGTTGGAACAATCTTAAGTGTTTTGATTTGTATATTATATTCATATGCGTTGTTCCGCAAAGATTTTAAATATCGTAGATTTTTTACGTTTTTCGGATTCTTTACAATGATGTTTGGAGGTGGTCTTGCACCAACGTACGTAGTATGTAAGACGTTACTTGGCTTAAGTGATAATTATGCGGCTTTAATTGTTCCTATGTTAGTTAATCCGTTCAATATTATTATTATGAGAACTTTCTTCCAAAGTTCAGTTCCTGATTCTTTAATTGAAGCAGCAGCCATTGATGGTAGTGGAGAATATAATACTTTATTTAGAATAATAGTTCCAATTGCAAAACCAGGTATAGCAACGGTTGGATTGTTAAATGCATTGGCATATTGGAATGAATGGTTTATTGCTATGTTATATGTTCGTGATGCGAAGTACATACCACTTCAATACTTATTAATGAAAATGCAAAATAATATTGAATTCTTAGTTAAGAATGCTTCAATTCTTGGTGTAGAAGCTATGAATATTAGAGCCAGCCTGCCATCGGATAGTTTACGAATGGCCCTAGTAGTACTTATTGTTGTACCAATTGCATGTGCGTACCCATTTTTCCAACGTTACATTATTTCAGGTTTAACAATTGGCTCTGTAAAGGGGTAAGAACGGTTAGCTAAGCTACCGCTTACATAAAAAAATAATTTAGGAGGAGTTATTTATGAAAAAGGTATTATCAATTATCCTTTCCATTATGTTGTTAGCAACGGTGTTATCCGGTTGCAGTAAAAAGCCAACAGAAAAGGTTGATTCCGGAAAGACTCAAACTGAGGCAACACCAACAACTGCAGCAAAGGACGATCCAACGAAAGCACCAGATACAAATGATACAGAAATTGATATTTCTAAACCAGTAACTCTTAAATGGTTTCTAAATGGTAGTAATGTAACAGACGATAAAGCAGCACTTGAAAAAGTGAACGAGTATTTAAAAGAAAAGCTTAATGTTACATTGGAACCAATTTGGGGAACGTGGGGTGATTTTGATACGAATGCCGTTCTTGCAATCAATGGTGGCGATGACGTTGATATCTACTTCACAAGCTCTTGGAGTGTAGGCGAATACAATGCATTTGCTAAAAAAGGTGCATGGTTGCGTCTCGATAAAGAAGATAACGACTTGATTGAAAAATATGCGAAAGAAACATGGGGATTACTACCAAAAGTATTAACCGACGGAGCTAAAGTAAATGGTGCTGATGGGGTAGGCGTATACGGTGTTCCTGGATATAAGGATATCGCTACTCAAAACTGTTGGGATGTTAATGTTACTTTATTAGAGAAGTATGGTTATACATTAGCAGATATTGAAAATACTGATTATTATGGATTTGGCGATATTCTTGCTAAAGTTAAAGCTGGAGAAGGTCCTGATTTCTATCCATTGTTAGTAGAAGGCGCAGTTCTTGAAAGAATGGTAAATAACTCGATCATCGTAACTGGTGATGCTCCAACTAATAACATCTTATCTTACTATATCAATCCACAAGATACTTCAGCCGAAGGACCTTATGGAAATGAAATTTTAAGTAAATTTGAAACAGCTGAATATAAGAAATTTGTTGAGAAGACTCGTGAATACTATTTAGCTGGGTACATTGATCCTGCTATGGGCAATGCAAATCAAGCGAATGATACACGTACAAACAAACAACTTACAGGCTCTTATTTGATTGGTACTCAAAGTTATTCTCTTGGTTATGAACTTCAAGCAAGTCAAGAGCGTGGAATTCATGTAGAAATGGTACCAGCAACACCAGCTTACGTAGATACAACATCTTCACAAGGAGCTATGATGGCTATATCTACAACATCAAAGAATCCGGAACGTGCTTTGATGTTCCTTAACCTTTTAAATACAGATCCAGAATTAATGACGTTAATTGCTTATGGTGTAGAAGGTGTTCATTATGATATGGTGGATGGAGAAGTAGCATTTACACAAAAGCGTGACGATTATATACCATGGAGAAATGGTTTAGGTAATATTACTCAATTACCTCCACAAAAAGGTGAAGGCAAAGATGTTTGGGATGTATTTAAAGCATACTATGGCGCTGCAGGATCTATTCCAATCCTTGGATGGTCATTTGATTCAACTAGTGTTGAAACAGAACTTGGTGCATTAGCAAACGTAGCAGCTGAATACTCACTTGCATTAAACACAGGTACTGTTGATCCTGCTGATGCATTACCAAAGTTCATTCAAAAATTAAAAGATAATGGTATGGATAAGGTAGTAGCAGAAGCGAATACTCAGTTACAAAAGTACTTATCTGAAAAGAAATAGTTTTAAATAGCTTTCCTTAGTAAGTTAAAAACCCCTCTGTTATTGTTCACATAATCGTGATATATAACAGGGGGTTTTATTTATTCTACTATGAAAGATTATCTATATTGTGAACTAAAAGACATATGGAAAACTAAATCATTGATGGAGATTATGAAAGGAAAATGGGTTAGTATATTTATAGTATGAGAGAATATGAGATGAGGTTTGGTCTAATATAGGTATAGTTCGAAGTAAATGAGGTTTGGTCTAATGTAGATATAGCATGAAAATATAAGTGAGGTTAGCTTTAATATAGATATAGCACGAGTATGCAGAATGAGATTGGATTCAATTTAGTAAGAAAAAATAAAATAAGAATGGCCCTAAGTCAGATAGGATAGGTTAGATAATTCCTAAGATTTATGAACTTAGAGCCATAAAATGTTTCAGATTTAGTTGAGTTAAAAATACTGAGTAATCAATAGTGGTTTTTTATAGAATACGCTTGCTAATGTATTAAAATCAGTATTTGTGGTAATAGAATCTAGAAAGGTAATTGCTTTTGTATCGCAGGCACCCACAATAAAGCGTGAAAATTGTGATATGGTAAGTGAAATATCTGCTTGTTGTTCGGTGGTACAAACTGTAATTGCTTTTCCGTCAGCAAAATTTACGTAAAAGCGATTATTGTTTTCTGATATCGTAGTGTCACTTATTTCAATAACTATGCAACCGTTTCCTATGTAGCGTGCCTTTTTTAGTACCTGCATTACATTGACAACTCGCACCATACCGCAATGTACTTTTTCACAGGAACCAGCACCCATCGACCATTCCGGTAGTAATAATGTAATATCACAATCCGTTGGGATTTCGAAAGTTATGTAGAGATGGTCGCTTGAATAAGTGTAGGCAAGATTCATTAGCCCTTGGAAACCTTCTACATCCTTAAAAAAGAATCGGGTACATTTTAAGTGCTGTTCAAAGCCTTGTCGCTCCTTAATAAATGTCATAAATCCCTTTGGAACTCCATTTCTTGCTTTGTATACATATGTAAATGACTGGTCTTTTGCAGGGTTCGCTTGATTTACCCATTCATATTCATAAGCTTCGTTTATAACCATCATGTTGTATTTATTTTGCCATGCCTCGTATACGTCTTGAATGTCATCACGCATCGTATGCCCTTGTTCTAGAAGATGGCAAGAACCACTTAGGTGAGCAAAGGGAATCGAACTTAATCGAATACGATATCGTAAGCGCTCGCAGCACATTTCATAACCAAATTTTCTATAGTAGGCAGTAGAAAAAGGATAGAGATATGAAAAATCAACACCGTTTTCATACATAGAAGGAAGTGCAGCTTCAAAACAGGCTCTGATTCCACCAGTTCTCCGGTATTGAGGTAAGGAAGCAACGCCACCGATGCCGACCATATTGCATTGGTGCCCATCAAAGTATATTGGGAAAGGAGTTGCTATAAAGTTGCTCATCATGGTCTTATTATCATCTTCAAAGGCTGCCCAACGTTCAAGACAATAAACATCATCTCTGGATTTGGGATTATTAAGAGTATCTTGATAAACTTCATCCGCAGATTTTGTGTTATCCATTTCAAATTCAAAAGCAATGGCGAATAGTTCATTCGTTCTTTTAATTTCTTCCGGTTTTATCTTTCTTACAATCATATGACACACCCCATTGTATACTACATTGTATACCTTTCTATCATTCTCAGTAATAACGCGTAACAAAAAAACTAGATGTTATATTAACTGGAAATTATACAAATATTGTCTTAAAGATTAATCTACTTGTCAATTATCAATTTGGTGATTTCTTATCTAAAATTGCTATCATATTAAAATTATAAAAAACCATTGTGGGAACGTTACAGTGAAAAGCTAATTGGCTCACGGCTAGGGGGGATGCGACTCTAGTGATTTATATTTCAAGTATAAACGAAGATGATTTCATAAACGATGCTGCGTAGTACATCACTATATTATAGAACTGAAATTACAATAAAAGGCAATCTATAGAGTGATTCGTTAAGATAATTCTGAATGTATGGTAAATTTTAAAAAATTGTGCTATAATATAACTATGACTGATATTTTTAATAACAATTTAATTTGTTAGTATAGTTATTTCTATTGGCTTAGCACAGAAAGTAGGTAATAAAATGTATCAAATTAATGATGTAATTGTTTATGAAAATGGTGGCGTGTGTAAAATCGCGGATATCGGAGTGCCTGATTTTGTAACGACGGAAGAAAGGTATTATAAATTGCAGCCAATATGTGATAATGGTGGTACGATATATGTAAAGTTAAATAGCAATAAAGTCTTTATGAGATCTGTGATCACGAAGGAGGAAGCGGAAAACTATTTATCGGAAGTTGACGAATTAGAAGAAATATATAGTTCTAATGATAAACTAAGAGATAGAGAGTTTCAGGAAGCAATAAAGTCGTGTGAGTTTAAACGATGCTTGCAAGTGGTTAAGGGTATAACCATGGAACGTAATCGTAGAAATAAAACTGGTAAAAAGTTAAATATGAGTGACGATAGAAATCTTCAGAGGGCAGGGAAGCTAATTGCTGCGGAATGTTCCGTTATTTTTGATATTTCAATAGAGCAAGCGAAAATGAAAATACAAGCTGCAATGGGAGTAGAAGAATAAACATGTTTTGTATCTTAGACTTAACTTTTAATGAGATATGATAAATAAAGAATAAAAGGAGGTTGTTGTAAAACCACGATCCACTAGCGTGTAGTTTTTACAACAACCTTTTTCTATATTTGATTAATGCCTTACAATTGAATTGGTAATATTCATGATAACGCTTTCTTGCAGTGTATTCTCATAATGGTATTCAATCGTATATGTATCTGCTTTTAATGTAAGAGATGAATTAATTGAAAATTCACCACCATATCCAGTTTCAAAGACAATATCGCCGTTACTATTTTTTAATATTGCACCTACGGTGCAGTTGGCATTGCCGCCGGTTGCTATAAAATCGAATGCATAGCTATCTTCATCGATGATAATGATGTTTGGTAAGGTATCCATCGATGTATCCGTATTAATAGTTTTTGACCAAGAAGTATTTAGAATAGTTTCCCCATTCATGGTTATAAATGCTGGATATGAAGCCACAGTGAGAGAAATACCTGAAGCGAACAAAAACATAGCAATTAAAGTGCCGATGATTCCCATGCGCCTTGTTTTCTTACTTTTTCGACTTAATGCAATTTGTTCTTTTGAATGCAATAATTTGCTGCCAATTATAATTAGTAATGGAGCTATTGTGGAAAATATTAAGTAGGCTCCTATTCCAAAAAGGGTAACCGTCGTAACTTGTTCCGGTGTTTCGGTATAATTTATGGAAGAGGACACACTTACTGCATTATTAACAAAATGGAATATCATAGGTAGTAAGATATTATTTGTTTCAATCATGATATAAGCTAGAACAATACCTAAAATAGCAGTCGGAAGGAATCGATAAGGATCAAGATGGAAGATGCCGAAAATAATCCCAATTGATAAAATAACGATCCACTTGTTTTTAACTTTATGAAATGTATATTGTATAAAACCACGGTGTAAAACCTCTTCGCATATAGCAGGTAAAACAGCAATAACAACTAAGGCAAGAGGATAGGATAAATTGCTATAAAAATTTACGATTGAGTGATTAGTACTACTCATTCCGTTGGGGAAAAAGTAAAAAAGGATAAGACTTACTAGTAAAATAACAATGTATGAACCAAACCAAAGGAACAGAGTTCCTAAAATTTGGCGTAGGCTTGTGCGTTTGAATGGAAGTACATCTTGCAATTTTAATCGATAAAAAAATATAGGAATTAAACCACAAAAAAGTAAAATTACTTCGGTAAATACAAAACCAAGAATGCCAAAGTGTAGTTGCATAGGTGATGCTACATAAATTAACATGAGTAAAACTGCAATAAAGATAATAATTCCACTAAAAATATTTGGCTTGATGGACGGTTTCATTGAATACCCCCTAGATTAATATTTCATAATATTCCCAATTAGATTTTAACATAAAGCAGTATAAATGGAAATAAAAATATCATTCTATTATTCTTTGATTAGATCCATGCACCATCAAATTTAATAATTTGTCCGGTTAAGTAAGAGTGGCCTTTACAGAGATCAAATACCAATTCTGCAACTTCATCAACACTTCCCATTCTTCCGCTTGGAATTTCTTCTTCAATCATACGAATTTCTTCTATGGAAAAACATCGATTCATATCGGTATCGATAGCGCCACAAGCAATTGCATTCACTTGAATGTTACAAGGAGCAAGTTCTTTTGCAAGAGCCTTGGTAAATGAATTTACAGCTCCTTTTGTTGCTGAATAGGCAACTTCACAAGATGCACCAACACAGCCCCAAACGGATGAAATGTTAATTATTTTACCCGCTTTTTGAGATATCATAGAAGGTACTGCGAGGTGGCAGCAGTTAAAGATGGAATTCAAATTTGTACTTATTAACATATCCCAATCCTTTTTTGACATATCTGTGAATAATCCAACGTAAGATATTCCTGCATTGTTGATAACTATATCAATTGAGCCAAAACGTTCTTTGATAAGGTGAAATAGTTCACACGCATTTTCATATGATCCAATATCGCCAAGATAAGAAAGGCAATCGCTGCCGTAAGATTTTATTTCGTGTTCAAGCTGAGATAACAATTCACCATTTTTTACACCATTTATTACAACACAATAACCTTCTTTCGCTAACTTTATAGCGATGGCCCTTCCAATCCCCCTTGTAGAACCAGTTATTAACGCAACTTTCTTTTTCATAATTATTCTCCGTTTCTATCTATTGCTTCTAAATATATTTTATAAATATTACTTACCCATTAGTTCAACTGTAATTCGTAACTAGATTATATAATTCATTATTAAAACATTCACTTTAAAATAATATCGTGAATTGGAAAATGGAATTAATTAGATCTAAGACATATTATGTGAATACCAAATGAAAGCATTCATATCTAAAATTATATCATGTGAATGTTAAATGAAAGCGCTCATATCTAAAATTATATCATGTGAATGGTAAATGGAAACATTCATATTTAAAATTATACCAATTGAAATATTAAAAGAGTATTCCTCCTTAAACGGTATCGTATAGATCGAGAAATCATTAATTGTTGTATGGAATAATAAGAGCCGGGTATTTCATAAATTCGAAATGTCTACTATGATGATTAACTTTATTGTCTACTTATGGTATACTACGTATTATAACATAGGAAAAAAGCTTAAAAAAGAATAGACTTAATATTCATGAGAATAGAAGTGTCTAAGGAAGGTTGATAAGAGTGAGTTTAAAAAGAAATGTTGTACATACCGCAATTGCCACATCGCTTATATTTTTTATACCAACTTGTTTAGCATTAAGTGGATATTTCATGGTTAATAAGAAATATCAACTTCCAGAAACCGTTTTTGAATACATACAAACTAGTAAGGTAAGTACACCTGCTGAAATAAAACCAGAAGAGGTAAGCTTAAAGCTGAATATAAAAACAGTATATTATATTTTTGATGATGAAAATAAACAAATAGAACATATATTGCTTGAATTGTTAAACTGCAAAACAAAAAAGATGCAGTATATTACCATACCAACATCTACAAAATTAACATTGTCAAATACGTTATTTCAAACAATGAAAGAAACATATGTTTCAGTGCCTCAAATAATGAAGTTGTCTATGTTGTACCAGTATTTTGAAAATCAGGATGCTTTTACTAATGGGATTGATATAATGCAAGAAGCATTTGGTATACATATCGATTATTATACGATTATGGATAAGCAAGATTATAAAGAAGTATTTGAAACAAGCAAAGAAGGAATTGAAGTGATAAAAGATGAGTATCTAGCTTATCTTGATCAGACAGTTACGCTGAAAAATATGAAGGAACTGATGTCAAAGTTTTATAGTATTCAAAAAACAAATTATGATATAGAACAGCGTTTGAGTTATCTTGAAACGTATGAGAGTCTAAAACCTTCGGATATAACATTTCAAATGCTTCAAGGAGAACAAAAAAACGAAGCGTTTGTCCCAGATTTTGAGAATATAAAGAGATTGATATTGGAATTTTGCAATATATCATAAAACGAGTTTTATAAATCCAGGGTGCAACACCTATATAAATGAATGAAATATAAATAAAATAAATTCATATCTTTGCATAAAATAGAAATAATAGTCACCAGAGAGATTATCAATAAGAACATAAAATATAATAAACTGTTTTATCATCCGTCCAATCTTTTAGCGTAGAAAAGAAACTCAAAGAACTCGTAAAAAGAAGACGGTTTTATTATCTTGAGCAGCACTATAGCATTATTGAATAAAATTAGTTTATGTGAAATTTGGAGGTAACATGGAGCTTTTGTTAAGAAAGTTAAAATCGAGAGATTTTATTTATTTAGTTATTGGAACATTTCTTGTAGCATTTACTATAAAATGCGTTTATGATCCTATGGGATTAGTAACTGGAGGGGTAAGCGGTCTTGCAATTGTTGTAAAATATCTTACAAGTTTAGTTATTAAAGGTGGTATACCGTTATGGGTGACGGATCTGATATGTAACATACCTCTTTTTATTGCAGCATTTTTTGTATTAGGAAAAAAGAAGTTAGGAAAAACTCTGTTTGCTGCGTTAAGTTTGAATATGTTTATTGCATTACTTCCTAGCATAGAGATATTTTCTGAAGATATTTTATTGTCTGGAGTGTTTGGTGGTGTGGTTACGGGAGCCGGGATGGGATTAGTTCTTGCAACCATGTCCACAACAGGTGGTACAGATCTTTTAAGTATGTTAATACATGAAAAGAAAAAACATATTTCGGTTCCTTCGATTCTTTTTATAGTTGATGCATGTGTTGTAATATTAGGTGCATTTGTATTTGGAATAAATAAAGCATTGTATGCGATTATATCGATATATATTACTTCAAAGGTATCCGATGGATTATTAGAAGGTCTTAAATTTGCAAAAGTGGCATACATTATATCAGACAACTATATAGAAATAGCACAAGAGATTTTTAATGTTCTAGATCGTGGTGTGACCGGAATTAACGTAACAGGAATGTATTCAAACAGTGATAAAAAAATGCTCTTTTGTGTAGTTTCAAAGAAGGAAATGGTGAAGGTAATTGATATAGTGAACCAAAAAGATGAGAAGGCTTTTGTTATAGTAAGTGATGTCAGAGAAGTGATGGGGGAGGGGTTTATAGAATATAAACAGTAAAAATACTCAAACACAATGAATTTCTGAGTAAAAATACCTATTAGTACAAAGAGTATACAAATTACACAAATCGTGAAAAATTTATTTGTTAAAATGGGATATGGCTTTTGAAAATTAAATAGTGTATGATAAAAGCATGTTAGCAATAAGTAGTTTGAACGTTATTTGAAGAGTGCGCAAAAGAAATTATTTTAGGAGGAACAAATAATGGCAAGTTTATCATTAAAGAATATTAACAAGACTTATCCAAATGGGTTTGTAGCTGTTAAGAATTTTAACCTAGAAGTTGAAGATAAGGAATTCATCATTTTCGTAGGACCATCTGGATGCGGTAAGTCTACAACTTTACGTATGATTGCAGGTCTTGAAGAAATCACTGGTGGTGAATTATGGATTGGCGATAAATTAATGAACGATGTAGAACCAAAGGATAGAGATATCGCGATGGTATTCCAGAACTACGCTTTATATCCTCATATGTCCGTATATGACAATATGGCATTTGGTCTTAAATTAAGAAAGACTCCAAAGGATCAAATTGATAAGTTAGTTCATGAAGCAGCTAGAATTCTTGATATCGAACATTTATTAGATCGTAAACCAAAGGCTTTATCTGGTGGTCAAAGACAGCGTGTTGCTATGGGTCGTGCTATTGTTCGTAATCCTAAGGTATTCCTTATGGATGAGCCTTTATCAAACCTTGATGCTAAGCTTCGTGTTCAGATGCGTATCGAGATTTCTAAGCTACACCAAAGACTTGAAACAACAATTATCTACGTAACACATGACCAGACTGAGGCTATGACACTTGGTACTAGAATCGTAGTTATGAAAGATGGTGTTGCTCAACAAATCGATACTCCACAAAACTTATATGATAAGCCAGTGAACTTATTCGTTGCTGGATTCATGGGATCACCTCAGATGAACTTCATGGATGCAAAAGTTGTAAAATCTGGTTCTGATGTATTGTTAATGTTTGGTTCAAATTCAATTAAAGTTCCTGAAGCAAAAGCTAAGAAGCTTATTGAAGGTGGATATGTTGATAAAACAGTTGTTCTTGGTATTCGTCCAGAAGATGTTAAAGATGAAGAAATGTTCATCAGCGCATCTCCAGAAAGTACAATTGAAACTTCAGTTAAAGTATACGAGTTATTAGGTGCGGAAGTATTCTTATATCTTTCTGTTGATCAGTTTGAACTTACTGCACGTGTTAACCCACGTACAACAGCTAGACCTGGAGATACAATTAAAGTAGCTTTAGATCTTTCTAAGATTCATGTATTTGATAAAGAAACTGAATTAGTAATTTGCAACTAATTATTTGTAACTACTAATTAATTAAAAGTATATATTACAAAAAGGAATTACAAAACGAATATTTTGTGATTCCTTTTTTCTTTTATGTAACTAATATGTGGAGTAGGACATCCTTTGTACGCTTAGGCAAATATTTATTATGGAAGCAATTTATTGATTCGTTCATGTTTTGGATGAATAATAATAAATACATAAAATTGTTACTTGCTTGATTAATACATGAGCTATACATATATATGAGGTAAGACCCCTATAGTAATTATAGCATTCACCTTTTTTCGCAGAGAGAATTATAAAAATATAATAATGCTCTTAAAGTAGATATTGATGCATAAATAAATGTTTACTGGTGATACTTGATTGTGTACTGATATTGTAGTTCGTATGATAATAAAATAAACATTAGAAATATGTCGAATAATCTGTTGACAAATCAAATTTGTAATGTTATACTAGCAAAGTTACTATTGAACACGAATAAATTGTACAAAAAAAATATACAATTTAAAAATCCTTTAAATTAAAGGCTTGACAAGTACAAAATAGCGTGTTACAATACAGAAGTTGCTGGATTCGAGAAAACTGTGTAAACAATTTGAATTGTTTGAAAAAATAATTAAAAAGTTGTTGACAAACAGAAAAAACGATGATACAATAAACGAGCTGACCGAGAGGAAAGCACACAAAACAAATAAAGCGAAAGTAATAATCGCAGAACATTGATAACTGAACAGTGAAACAACCTTGAAATTCGTTGAGAATAAAAAATCCAGACAGAAATGTTTGGTATAGAACTGTGAAGGATCGCAAGATCTGACACAACCCTAAATCAGTAACGGAAACAAGATGACAGCTTCTAGAGATAGAAGCAAGCTAAACTTTTTAGTGTCAGCTTTGTTCTGAATAAGAGATTAAACTTTTTTTGAGAGTTTGATCCTGGCTCAGGATGAACG
>OJJJ01000327.1_pt1 | contig 26862 bp, 25 predicted proteins | sample 1596311 | NCBI WGS metagenome assembly OJJJ01 (sample SAMEA4350140, study PRJEB24818) | metagenome | biome: human; feature: gut; material: faeces | place: Denmark | collected 2013-09 | reverse complement strand
GGACGGGGTCAGATTGTTTAAAGAGCATGGCCCACAACCGACAGACCGGTACGTACAGGTGTACCGGGTTTCTCGGGGGCGGAGCAGTTTGTATTGCCGGGTTACGGCGGGCGGGGCACCTGGGACAAAACCCAGCGATGCAGCTGTTGTGCCTGCCATACCGCCAGCGCAGATCTTAAAGAACTGCCTTCTGCTGACCTGCATGGTTCGCTCCTTGTTTCGACATTGTCACGTTCCCTTCGCGTAGATGTATCGCGACCGCGAGGGAAGTGGTTGTTATTTTTCTTTGCGGACGGGACCGCAAAGGTCCAGAATTGGGTGAATTTCCCTCCGTCCAGGAGGGATTTGTAAAGAATACCACAATGTTGGTATGTGTGTTCCAATATGGTTAAAAGAAAGTGAATAAGATTATTCAAGAAAATATCGAAAATGTGACGACTTTGACGGGATCGCGCCAGTTGACCCTCTGGAAACGCGAGGATTTGCAACATCCTCAGCCGGATGTCGTCGCTGAAGAAGTGCCCGTTGCGCTGGTGTACAACGGGATTTCGCACGTGGTGATGATGGCGTCACCGAAAGATCTTGAGTACTTTGCGATGGGATTTTCACTTTCTGAAGGCATTATTGAGTCCCCGCAGGATATCTACGGCATGGAAGTAGTGCCTTCCTGTAACGGATTAGAAGTTCAGGTTGAACTGTCCAGCCGCCGTTTTATGGGCTTGAAAGAGCGCCGTCGTGCGCTGGCCGGTCGTACCGGTTGTGGCGTTTGCGGCGTGGAACAGCTCAATGACATTGGCAAGCCGGTTCAGCCTTTGACGTTTACCCAGACGTTTAACCTGGCGGACCTCGATCGCGCGTTAAAGCATTTGCACGACTTCCAGCCCGTGGGGCAACTGACGGGCTGTACGCACGCAGCGGCCTGGGTCCAGCCGTCGGGGGATCTGGCGGGAGGGCATGAAGATGTGGGCCGCCACGTGGCGCTGGATAAACTGCTCGGGCGGCGTGCAATTGAAGGCGAAACATGGCGGCAGGGAGCCGTTTTAGTCTCCAGTCGCGCCAGCTATGAGATGGTGCAAAAGTCGGCTATGTGCGGCGTGGAGATCCTGTTTGCTGTCTCTGCCGCGACGACGCTGGCCGTAGAAGTAGCCGAACGCTGTAACCTGACGCTGGTGGGTTTTTGCAAACCGGGCCGGGCAACGATTTATACGCATCCGCAGCGTTTAATCGCTGAATAATATATGTTCAATATATTTGAATAAGACTGGCAAATCCTTCCGCTTTTAGTTGTGCGATGTGAGAGCTATTATTTATCACATCAAGGCACGGTGCCTTACTCAAACAACTAAATTAAAGGGTTTACATCATGAAAAGCATCAAAACTTTTGTCGCAGTTATCGCTCTCGCCACCTCTTTCGGTTCTTTCGCTGCTCAGTCTGTTACCGCTACCGGGTCAACTCTGGAAAGCACTGAAGCGAAAATTGCGGCTCAGGCAGAACGTGCTGGTGCCAGCGATTATAAAATCACTCAGGCTTACACCGGTAACCGCGTGCACATGACGGCTGAACTGCTGAAATAAGATACCTTAATACTGTCGAAAGAGCGCCCTTGCGGCGCTTTTTTAGTTTTCTGCAGTTACTCTTTGAGCAGCGCAATAAACGCCTCATACCCCGCCAGTCCCGCAATAGTTTCCACCGGATGACGGCACAGTACGCTGGATAAATAGCTGAAGATTTTTAACTCATGGCGCGCGTCGGCGGCGGCACAAGCGATGAGTACATGGCTGACCGGCTCGTTATTGACCTGCACGGGATGAGCAAGGGTGATAAAAAATCCACGAAAGCGACGCTCTTGTTCGCTCCAGCAGTGGGGGATCGCCAGACGATTTACAATCAAGTTTTCACCTTCATGCTCCCGGGCGCAAATACGCTGTGCTTCATCCTCGGTGATATGGCTCTGTATCACCAGCTGCCCGCAGATTTTCCCGATAATTCCCTGCCAGGATTCGCCCGTCGCATTGGCATAATGGAAGCTGCCCTGCAGGGAAAAGAAACGCTCAGGTTGCTGGCGGATAAACGCCGTAGCGAGGAAGTTTTTAATCTGCTCGGTACCGGTTGCGGTGATAATATTTTTGATATTCAGAACGTTTTTTTCAGCATCATCAATCAGATAGTGGCTGTTGTTGATGATTAACAACGGGGTTATTTCCTCACAAATAGCGCTCACGTCATGCACGCTACGGGCGATGATCACCCGGCAATTCAGCACGTCCCGCTCAATCGCCTGCTGGTTAATGGTGGCGATGGCGTTTTGATCGGAGAGCAAAATAATCGGCTGGCGTTCGTTTTGATGCCGTTCCAGGGCGCAGGCAAAATAAAGCCCAATCAGATCGCTGTCGAACAGTGGAATATCCAACTGTTCGCGCAACCGGGCGATAAAACGCAGGCTCATGTCGAAGGCTGCGGGCCAGGCGGCCTTCAGATTGTTCATGCTGCCCTGACGATGTTCCGGGATCCACACCGGGGCCGCGACGCAGCGCAGGAGGTGACCGGTAATGTTTTCGACCAGCTGTTCGTCGATAATGCTCAGTGGGGCGACGCCGGGGAGCGATTTTAGCAGCGACACGACGCCCTGTTCGGAAATAGCAGCGGTATGCCGTTGCTGCATTTCCAGCAGCCCAACCAGCGTGCTGAACGCCTTGTCTCCCAGATAAATTCCCGCCTGTTCCACCGCATTATTAAGCGTACAATGCTGACACTCAGGCCAGGCAGCGGTGAGCTGGTTGCGCAGGGCATAAACGGCAAGCACTACGCTGGCGAGATACTCTCCAGCAACCAGTGCAAAAGCGTGCAGGCTTTCGCAGGCCTGCTGAAGTTGCTCGATGTTCTCGCGCGTCATGCCCGGCAGGGGAATCAACAGCGGATCTTTTTTCAGTAAATTCGCCAGCAGGATAATGCGCTTTTCTTCAGGCTCATCAATAAAGTGCCCGACGCCAGGGCGGCTCTGAATGTTGAAGGCACGCTCGTAGCGCTGCTTCAGACGAGGCAATCTGTCGGCGACCCAGGTCTCAGGTAAATTCAGCGTCGACGCGAGCTGCATGCGGGTCGTAAATGGGTTTAGCAATAATATCGCCAGCAACCGGTCATCATTATCATGACGTTGTAAAAGCTGGAAATAGCTGTGCCGGTCGATAATATCCAGCTGATAGCCTGCACTCCCTGCGGGGTGAATGCGGGCTTTACCGCTGAAGGTAAAGTTGAGGTAATCAATATCGCGCAGGATCGTGCGGCTCGACACGCCAGTTTGCCGCGCCAGCTCACCCAGCAAGCAGGGCTGCTGTTCAAGGAGGTCGACTATTCTCAACTGGCGTTCACTGAGCATTAGATCACCTGACGAAAATTGGTGAAGGCTTTGACCTTATCCGCCGTCAGCGTGCTCAGCAGTTCGCGGACCAGGGTGAACAAGGCGTCATAATCTGTTGCCGAAACCATGCCGCTGTTAGCGTGCAGATAGCGGGTCGCCAGGCATAGCGCCGCCACCGGGCGACCACCGCCCATCACGTTGTAGCGCCCGCCGTCTGTCGCCCCGGTTTTCATGGTGCAAAACTGCAATGGCGCACCGCTGCTTACGGCGCTCTCTTTTAACGCGGCGACCAACTGCTGGTTGGGGAAATAGCGCTTATCAAACAGCATCAGCCCTGGGCCAGCGCCGAGCTTCAGTGGATATTTAATACTGTCGATGCCGGGCACGTCGCCCGCAACCGCCGTGTCCAACACGATCACCACATCGGGCTTGATATGCTCTGCCGAGGTTTGCGCCCCGCGCAGCCCAACCTCTTCTTCCACGCTGCCAACGCCGTACAGGGTGATTTCCGGGTTATCCACCGCCTGTAAAAGCTCCGCCATCAGGGCGCAGCCGACGCGGTTATCCAGCGCTTTGCCGACAATTTTGTCTTCACCCCAGCGGGCAAAGTTCGCTTCCGGGCTGATGAAATCACCGATCGCAATACCGCGTTGTTCCACCTCTTCGCGGCTGCTTGCGCCAACATCAATAAACATTTCGTCAAACGACAGCGGCTGTTGCTTCTGCTTTTCCGTCAGGGCGTGTGGCGCCACGGAGCCGATGACGCCGGGTATTTTTATCCCCGCGCGGTTGCGAACGGTCACCCGATGATTGAGCATCGATTGACTCCACCACCCGCCAATGGTGGTGAAACGGATAAAACCGCTCTCATCGATATGCGTCACCATAAAGCCCACTTCATCCATATGCCCGACGATGGCGACTTTCGGTCCGTGATTGCCTTTGCGGGCGACAAAGCTGCCGAGGCCGTCAAAGGTGATTTCATCCACGCACGGTTCCAGCGTATTGATCAAAATCGAGCGAACTTCCTGTTCATCACCGCTGACGGCGCTGGCTTCGCATAACTGCTGTAGTAACTCAATGTTCATGGGCAAGCTCCTGCTGCGCGGCTTTACGTTTGAGCCACAATCCTTTCAGAATGATGATTAGAGAAATGTTTAGCGCCAGGCCTATCGCCAGCACCAGATAAAATGACCCTACCGGCGACATCAGACCGATCAGCGGGTCAAAGATACCTAAACCCGGTGCCAGGCGTTTGATTCCGAAGGCGATCACCAGCATACCGGTAATGCCGCCGGAGAGTGTATTGGCGGTAATCATCGGCAGTGGTGCGGCCAGCGCGTAAGGAATTGCGGGTTCAGTGGCGACGGTTGCGCCTACCACAATCGCGCTGCTGGCGGCGGCCTTCTCCTGTGACGTAAACAGTTTTGGTGCGATATAGGTGGCGATGCCTGCGGCGACGGGCGGCATCAGTGCCACTACGCCAACGATGGCATACCAGTCATAGATGTGTTTTTCCAGCAGTGAGAAGCAAAAGAACCACGCGGTTTTGTTGATGGGGCCGCCCATATCGAACGCCAGCATCGCACCAACGAGGAAGGCGGCGCCCATTTTCATTGAGGGTGGAATGGTGTTCAGGAAGTGCAGCAGGCCGCCCATGATGTCGGACATCACCGGGCCGACGACGTAGTACGTCAGCACGCCAAATACCAGCAGGGTGACGAACGGGATCAGCATCGAGCCGAGTAGCGGCTGAAGCGCTTTGCCAAGGCGCACTTTGCGAAACCACAGCACGAAGTAGCCAATTGCCAACCCCAGCACTACCGCGCCGAGAAATCCCGCGCCGGACTGCGTCCCCAGCAGACCTTTATCGTTCGCCAGATAGCACACCAGAAACGCCGGGGCGAACGCCGGTTTATCACCAATCGACCAGGCAATATACGCGCCCATTATCGGGATCATAAAGGTGAAGCCGAGATAGCCGATAGACTCGACAACCCAGGTAAACGACGGCGCACCTTTCGACATATCGGTATACGGTAAACCGAACTGCACCAGCATATTGGCGATGGCGACCAGAATACCACCGCCGATAACAAACGGCAGCGCAGCGGAAACCCCCGCCATCAAGTGGCTCATTACGCTGCCCTGCTGTACATCCTGCTTGCCCAGCTTGACGCCACTATCGGCGGCGAAAAGCTGTGAATGAGAGGGTAACTGGGTGAAAATCTGGTCGATGTTTTTCAGCGCCTGGGAAATAGCGATCTCATAGACCTTTTTTCCGGCAAAGCGCGCGCGATCATCAGCGCTTAACCCGCGTCCCGTCGCCAGAATCACGTAATCCGCAGCGGCAATCTCTTCATTGCTCAGCCGGTTTTCGACGCCGCTTGAGCCTTGAGTTTCAACTTTAATGGTATGGCCAAGCGAACGCGCTTTTTGCTCCAGTGCTTCCGCCACCATGTAAGTGTGGGCGATTCCCGCAGGGCAGTTGGTGATCGCCACTAAGCGTAAGGATATCTCCATAGCCGCTTCCTTATGAGGTTAAGGTCTGATTTAACAACGCCAGCACCTGGTCGACGTCGCCCTGTTTCAGCTGGTTGATAAAATCCTGATGGATAATTTTGCGACACAGGGTGCCGATGATTTTGACCTGGTCGTCTTCACCAGCCTGTGGCACGCCGAGACAGATCCAGCAGTTGACGTCTTCGCCATCGCTGGCTTTCCAGTCCACGTTGGCGGATTTACGTGCGAACAGGACGAAGGGTTGCTTCACGCAGGTACTTTTTCCGTGAGGAACGGCGATGCCCGAACCAAAGCCAGTGGAGTGCAATTTTTCGCGCAGCAGCAGCGTTTGTAAAAACTGATTACGGTCGCTGACGTAACCGTTATGAAAGGCCATATCCGCCAGCTGCTTGAGGATGGAATAAACGCTATTGCCCTGAATATTCAGGGCAATGCAGTTCGCTGTAAGGGCTGCCATGGTGAGACTCCGTTAAAACCTAATGAATATGATTTTAACGTCGAGATGGCGAAGAGATGAGCGGCAATATGTCAGTGTGCAGTGACATTTTGCCAGGTAAGCGCGAGTGAGCTTTGTGCACAAGGACACACTTTTAGTTTATATACCCGCCAGACGCAACAGCGCGGTGGCGACAGCGGCGGCGATGATTACCACGATTAATGGTGCTTTTCGCCAGGCAAGAAAAACCGCAAAACCAACGCCCAGCACCCGAGCCATACCAGCAAAGTGCTCACCTTCGTAAAAGGTGGTCGCCAGGGCGACGGAGAACAGTAATACCGTCGCGGCATCGGAAAGCAGCGCCTGCGAGCGCGTGGAAAATGCCAGACGGCTCCCCAACTTTGCTCCACCTAAACGCATCAAATAGGTTCCCAGAGAGAGTACGGCGATACCGACGATAAACAGCGTCATGTTGCCCATTATTTTTTCCTCGCCAGTAAGCCAAACAGTGAAAGCAGTACCGGCAGGCCCACCGGCGCAAACGGGACGGCGGCGAGCGACAGCGCAGCACCGCTGCAGGCGCGAACCAGCGTGGTACGGTTTTTAAATGCCGGGACCACTAAGGCCAGCAGAATGGCAGGGAAAACGGCATCCAGGCCGATGGTTTCTGGGGCGGGCAGTAGCTTGCCAACCATCGCCCCAAGCAGCGTGCCCAGCGGCCAGACAATGGCTACGCCCAGTCCGCACAGCCAGTAGGCGGCTTTGCGCTGCTCCGGCGTTTTTTGCGACAGGCCAAACACCACGCTTTCATCGTTCATGATATGGCAGCCGAGGAAACTGGCGGCCCGCGTGCCCACCAGATCGCGTACCGTCACGCCGAACGGAACGTGGCGGGCATTCACCAGCAACCCTGCTGCTGCAGCAGCCAGAGGATTACCGCCGCTGGCAACAATCCCGATAAACATAAACTCAGACGCACCCGCCAGCACTGTAATCGAGAGCACAAACGGCACCCACAGCGGGAAGCCGTAAGCCATCGCCAGCGAGCCGTATGACATGCCGACTACGCCGACAGCCAGACAGACTAAAAATATTGCTTTTATCGTGTCGCCTTTGAGACTGGAAAAATAATGTTTCATCCTGCTTTAGCCATATCGAACGAATTTCCATTATAATGAACGCAACGAGATTGCTTTACAAGTCGAACGATTCGTTCGATATAAAGAACATGGAGTCATGTATGACCCAACCCATCAGTATGATTGCGAAAAGCCTGGTGCGTGAACGTCAGCGTACCGGTCTGTCGCTGGCAGAAATCGCCCGCCGCGCGGGCATTGCAAAATCGACGCTCTCGCAGTTGGAGGCGGGTAATGGCAATCCTAGCCTGGAAACGCTGTGGTCGCTGTGTGTGGCGCTGGATATTCCCTTTGCGCGATTGCTGGAGCCTGTGGTGCAAAAAACGCAGGTGATACGCCGGGGTGAAGGGACCAAAGTGGTGGCGGAGCAGGCCCATTATCAGGCTATTTTACTGGCAGCCTGTCCACCGGGTGCACGGCGAGATATCTATCTGTTGTTGACGCAACCGGGTGCTGACCGCATCTCACACCCGCATCCGCCGGGGTCTGTTGAGCATATTATTGTGACGCAGGGGAAGGCACTGGTGGGACTGACTGAAGCGCCGGAAGAGTTAGGCGAAGGGGATTACATTTGTTATCCCGCGGACCAGGCACATATCTTTAAAGCGCTGGAACCGGATACCCAGGCGATTCTGGTTTCTGAGCAAAACTAACTGTTATGTTGCGTTGTGCCGGATGCGGCGCGTTAGCGCCTTATCCGGCCTACAATACTACTGCAGATAAAACACTTCTTTTAATTCCGCGCTCACCGGGCTGTTGTCCGGGTTGGTGGGCATCACGTCACGCATATGCTTCCACCAACGCTGACACACGTCGGTGCTGGCGACGGCATTCCAGCGCTCTTCGGATTCAATCTCAACGGTGGCAAACAGCAGGCTGCGCTCCTGGTCGAGATAAATCGCGTAGTGATGCGCGCCGTGGGCTTTCAGTACGGCTTCCAGCTCCGGCCAGATGGGATTATGCCGACGCTGATACTCAACGTGCGCGTCGGCATTCACCTGCATCACAAAGGCTTTGCGGATCATAACGCCTCCAGATACAGCGCGCGGACGTCTTCGCGGCTGGCGGTGCGCGGATTGCATGGTGCGCACGGATCGGCGAGTGCTTTGTCCAGCCACCCCTCAATGTCCTCTTTGGTCACGCCTAGCTGGCTGAAGCCCGCCGGAATGCCCACGCGCTTGCTCAGGGCGCGGATCGCGTTGATGGCTTCCATGCTTGCCACTTCATCGCTCATCCCACGGGTATCAACCCCCATGGCCTGTGCCACGCGGGCAAAGCGCGCCACGGCGTTCGGGCGGTTAAAGTTTTCGATAATCGGCAGCAGGATGGCATTGCAGACGCCGTGCGGCAGGTTATGCGTCGCGCCCGGCTGATGTGCCAGCGCATGCACCAGACCCAGACCTGCACTGTTGAACGCCATCCCTGCCAGATACTGGCCAAACGCCATTTGCTCACGCGCTTCGAGGTTATGGCCTTCGTCGACCGCTTTGGGCAGCCACAGGTTGATCAGGCGAATCGCTTCCAGCGCGTTGGCGTCGGTCAACGGGTGTGCGCCGACGGAAACATAGGCTTCCACCGCGTGGGTCAGGGCGTCCATACCGGTAGCGGCGGTGACTGAGGCAGGAATTTCCAGCATCACGCTGGCGTCATCGACGGCGATATCCGGAATAATGTTCGGATCGATGATGACTTCTTTCACCTTGCGTGCGGAATCAATGATCACCGCATTGCTGGTCATTTCTGCGGCCGTACCCGCGGTGGTGTTAATGGCAACCAGCGGTACGCCGGCATTTTTAACTTTGCCCACGCCGGAATAGGCGGTAGACGGGCCAGGGTTGGCGGTCAGGATTTTCACCGCTTTAGCGGTATCGATCGGGCTGCCGCCGCCGAAAGCGATGATGTAATCACATTCAGCGTCCTGGTATGCGGCAAAACCTTGCTGGACCAGTTCTTCCGTTGGGTTCGGGAATACGTCGTCGAACAGATGATACGACATTTTATGCGCATCAAGGGCGGTAAACAGGCTGTCCAGCAGGCCCAGTTTGACCAGTTGACCGTCGGTTACGATCAGCGCCTTACCCCATTGCTTGTTCGCCACGAGGTTGACCATATCACCAATCGCACCAGCGCCGTGCAAACTGATTTTTGGCAGTGCCAACATAAAGCTCATAAGTATTCTCCTGAATAATAAATCCCTGGTGCCCGATGGCGCTTCGCTTATCGGGCCTACGGTTAAATAGGGACCGTCATGTAGGCCGGATAAGGCAAAGCCGCATCCGGCGTCGAATGAGGGAGGTATCAGTACAGCTCTAATGCGCTGGCCAGTGGGGTCACGCCAAAACGTTTGCCGAGAGCAATGAGCTCTTCACGCGTGATGGTTTGCTTCATACCGCCCATCGAATAGATTTTGACCAAAACTTCGGCCGATTTCTCTGCGGTATCTATCAAACCGAACGCGTCGTCGAGCGTCGGGCCGCTGCCAAATACGCCGTGGAACGGCCACAGCACCAGAGAATGCTGCTGCATTGAAACTGCCGTTGCTTCACCTATTTCGTCGGTACCCGGCACCATCCACGGCAGAATGCCTACGCCGTCCGGGAACACCACCAGACATTCGGTGCTGCCTTCCCACAGTTTGCGGGTGATCAGCGCAGTGCTGTTTTCCAGCACATAGGTCAGAGCAATCAGATTGGTGGCATGGCAGTGCATGATCACGCGGTCTTTGCCATCGGTGGCTTTAATACGCTCGCAGTGGGAAAGGAAGTGTGCGGGCAGTTCGGAGGTCGGTACGGCTTCGTGGGTCAGCCCCCAAAGAATGTGGTAGCCGGCGCCATCGCTGTCGATTTTTACCACACCCAAATTGGCTGCCGGATCGAGCTGGACGTTGCGGAAGAATTTGCCGGAACCGGTAACGATAAACGGCGTGTTAGCCAGCAGCGGCATCGGCTGGCTCAGCGCGATGTAGCGCGGTTCTTCGTGGAAATCAGCGGTAAAGGGGGCGATATCAGCCTCATCCAGGCGCAGCGTCAGGTTGCCGCCGTTACGCTCATCCCAACCTTTCAGCCAGGCATCAGAAGTGGCTTTGATCATCCCCTGGACGAACCAGGAGGTAGTAATGTTTTGCATGGTCGGTGTTCCTGTTTATTGCCCGAACGGGTGTCGGGTCTTACGTAGGCCGGATAAGCGCAGCGCCATCCGGCGTAGTGTTTTGTACGTTGCCGGATGGCGGCGCTAACGCACCGTATCCGGCCTACAAGGCAGACAGCGCCTTTAGCTACGCTTGCTCAGTACGTCTTTTTCATACGTGCGGACGTTGTCCAGCCACTGGCTGCCAACTGGGGTGTCGTGACGCTGGCAATACATCTCCCAGACGGCCTGCCATGGCAGCGATTTCTGTTCTTCCAGCAGGGCCAGGCGGGCGGTGTAATCGCCGCTAGCTTCGAGTTGGCGCAGTTGCTCAGTGGGTTCTAACAGCGCACGCAGCAGGGCTTTCTTCATATTGCGGGTGCCGATCACCCATGCGGCAATGCGGTTGATGGAGGCGTCGAAGAAGTCGAGGCCAATGTGTACGCGGTCGAACAGGTTATGGCGTACGATCTCGCTGGCAATCGCCTGAGTTTCATCATCCAGCAATACCACGTGGTCGCTGTCCCAGCGCACCGGACGGCTGACGTGCAGCAGCAGGCGGGGCACGTACAGCATGGCGGCAGAGATCTTGTCGGAAATCACTTCAGTCGGATGGAAGTGACCTGCATCCAGGCACAGTGCGGTCTGGCGGCTGGTGGCGTAGCCCATGTAAAACTCGTTGGAGCCAACGGTGTAGCTTTCTGCGCCGATACCAAACAGTTTGCTCTCGACGGCATCAATATGATGCGCCGGGTCGAACTTCTCGCTGATCACTTCGTCCAGGGCTTCCAGCAGGCGCTGGCGCGGCGCTAAACGGTCAATGGTGATGTCTTTCATGCCATCCGGGATCCAGATGTTCATCACCGACGGCGTACCCAGTTGTTCGCCAAAGTACGCGGAGACGCGACGGCTGGCTTTGCAGTGGTCAATCCAGAACTGACGGATACTGTCGTCAGCATGTGCCAGCGTGAAACCGTCGGCACTCAACGGATGCGAGAAGCAGGACGGGTTGAAATCCAGCCCTAACTGGTTCGCTTTCGCCCATTCCACCCAGTTTTTAAAGTGTTCAGGTTTGATTTTGTCACGGGAAACCGGGGTATCGGATTCCAGGTAGATAGCGTGCAGGTTCAGACGCTTAGGACCCGGGATCAGGCTCAGTGCCTGCTCCAGATCGGCGCGCAGTTCAACGGCGTTACGCGCTTTACCTGGATAGTTACCGGTGGCCTGAATACCGCCGGTGAGCGAACCTTCCGGGTTTTCGAATCCGGCGACATCATCGCCCTGCCAGCAGTGCATGGAGACCGGCAGACGATCGAGCTGGCGTAATGCCTCCTCGACATCGATACCTACCGCGGCGAAACGCAGTTTTGCCAGTTCCCAGGCTTGTTCAAGTTGAGTGGTCATGCGCAAAGCTCCTTTGTCTGTCGTGTTGATTGAAACTGCGCCTGGTAGCGGGCAATTTCACTGTCAGTATTTGGGATGAAGGTTGTCAGGTCGTAGTTAGCGGTCACCACCTGGCGGAATTCATCGACGTTGTTAAGTTCGTCCAGCGTCATCAGCTGAACGCCAATATTGCCGAGCGTAGAGGCCTCAACAGGCCCGGACATGACGCGGATACCGCATGCATCCGCGCACAGTTGGTTGAGCAGGGCGTTCTGGCAGCCGCCGCCAACAATGTGCAGTTGGTTGAAGGCGTGACCACGAAGGTGTGCCAGTTCCTGCAGGACGTCGGCATACAGCAGCGCCAGACTGTCGAAAATACAGCGCGCCAACTCAGCATCCTGAACCGGAACGGGTTGGCCGGATTCGCGGCATGCGGCCTGGATTTCCGCGCTCATATCGACAGGGTTGATAAAGCGATCGTCGTTCGGATTGACCAGGAATCGGCAGGCCGGTAGCGCCTCGGTTTTCGCGATCAGCGCCGACAGGTCGGTAATCTGCCGCTCTTTTAAAACACGTTGCAGCAGCCACAGGCCCATAATATTTTTCAGCACGCGGTAACGTCCTTCCGCGCCGCCTTCGTTGGTGATATTTGCCGCCAGCGCGGCCTCGTTGGCATACGGTGTTTTGCTCTCAAACCCCATCAGGGACCAGGTACCGGAAGAGAGATAAGCGCTGTTGTTATCGGCCAGCGGTGAGGCGATGACCGCGCTGGCGGTGTCGTGGCTGGCGACGGCAACCACCGGGATCTGATTTTTCTGCGGGCAGATCCAGTGACCAATCACGTTCCCCGGATGCGTTGGGCGACCAAACCAGGCTTTGTCTGCGCCGGTCCATGCCAGCAGGGTGTCATCCCAGTCGTCGGTGTTGATATTGACCAACTGTGTGGTGGTGGAGTTGGTATATTCCCAGTTCATTTCGCCGGTCAGGCGGTAGCCGAAGTAGTCGGGGATCATCAGGGCATGCGCCACCTGCGGGACCAGTTCTGGCTGCTGTTCGACCAGCGCGCGGAGCTGATACAGGGTGTTAAAGGGCAGAAACTGAATGCCGCTCCGACGATAGATCTCGCTGTTACCCAGTTGCGCTAAGGCTTGCGACATTACGCCGGTGGTACGGTTGTCACGGTAAGAGACCGGCAGACCGACCCGCTGACCGTTTTTACCGATCAGGACGTAATCCACGCCCCAGGTATCAATCCCGATACTGTCAATCAGGATGCCTTGATCGCAGACCTTTTTCAGCCCCAGGCGAATGTCGTTTTCCAGGCTGTCGATATCCCAGGTGTCAAAACCATCTGTTTTTTGCAGACAGTTCGCGAAACGGTGGATTTCGCGCAGCGTCAGGGTGCGGTGGTCACTGTCGTAACGTGCCAGCATTACGCGTCCGCTGGATGCGCCGAGATCGACAGCGACACAATGGCGAAGAGTCATAGCGAGGTCCTTCTGAGTTTTATTGCACTCAGTCTAAGAACCCCTGGAACGGCGTACCTTCTTGTTAGTGACAGTCACAATAAGCCGCTGGCAGCATGGCAAAGGTGAACGTGATGTTGTTCACAGTTTCGTGTAATGGGCGGGATTTTGTCTGATGTGACCCCTTCCGCATTTCCCGATCTTTCCTGTCGTTTCTTGAAGAATTAACCGTGTTTACGCACTTTGGCGTCAAAAATTTAAGGTGAGGGTCATAACCCTTAATTACTATGCAGCCATGTTCATTTGATCTGGAAGGAAGTCATCATGACCGTACTGCATTGCGTGGATTTTTTTCCGACAGGTAAAGCGCCTGTGGCGATCGAACCGCGACTGCCCCAGACTGCTTTTCCCGAGCATCATCATGATTTTCATGAAATTGTGATAGTTGAGCATGGAACAGGTATTCATGTTTTCAATGGACAGCCCTACACCATTAGCGGTGGGACGGTCTGTTTTGTCCGCGATCATGACAGACACTTATATGAACATACTGACAACCTGTGCCTGACAAATGTACTGTATCGTTCCCCGGATGCGTTTCAGTTTCTGGCCGGGTTAAACCAGTTGTTACCTCAGGAGCAGAACGGTCAGTATCCGTCCCACTGGCGCGTGAATCAGGGCGTACTGCAGCAGGTCCGTCACTTGGTAGGGCAAATAGAGCATCTTGGTGAGGAGATGGATACGCCGACGGCGGCCAATCGCGAGATCCTGTTTATGCAACTGCTGGTGCTGCTACGCAAAAGTAGTCTGATGGAAGCGGCAGCGGATAACGATGCGCGGCTAAACCGGCTGATGGCGTGGCTGGAAGATAATTTTGCCGACGAAGTCTGCTGGGATGCGGTGGCTGAGCAGTTTTCGCTCTCTTTACGCACCTTGCACCGCCAGCTCAAACAGCAAACCGGGCTGACGCCGCAGCGCTATCTCAATCGCCTGCGGCTAATCAAAGCACGGCACTTATTGCGCCATAGCGATGACAGCGTTACGGACATCGCTTATCGCTGCGGTTTTGGCGACAGTAACCACTTTTCGACGCTATTTCGCCGGGAGTTTAACTGGTCACCGCGCGATATTCGTCAGGGCCGCGACGTCATGGCCGGAAGCAGCCTCCAGTAACGCGAAAGCTATCAACGTTTTTTACCGTCCGTTTGCTGATAATCATACCCTTTAATGCCGGATGGCGGCTGCGCCTTGTCCGGCCTACATGGATGCCCTGTAGGCCGAATAAGCGCAGCGCATCTGGCAAGCGTTCAGGTTGAGGTGATGTGGTGGCGAATCAGCTAGTCCTTCTGAAATCAGACTTTTTTGCGAGCGAACAGCAGGCCGTCGCCGTCGCCGATCGCTATCCGCAGGATGTGTTTGCCGAACATACTCATGAGTTTTGTGAACTGGTGATGGTCTGGCGTGGCAATGGTCTGCATGTTCTCAACGATCGGCCGTATCGAATAACCCGTGGCGATCTGTTTTACATTCGCGCTGCAGACAAACACTCGTACACCTCTGTTAACGACCTCGTCCTGCAGAATATTATCTACTGCCCTGAGCGGTTGACGCTGAATCTGGGTTGGGAAGATGCGATCCCCGGTTTTAACGGCACGCCGTGCCAGCCCCACTGGCGGCTGGGCAGTGCCGGTATGGCTCAGGCTCGACAGGTGATTAGCCAACTGGAACACGAAAGCCAGCAGCGCGATCCGTTATGTAATGATATGGCGGAGCTGTTGTTCGGACAGTTGGTGACGCTTCTCAAGCGCCATCGTTATGCCACGGACAGGCTCCCGGCCACCACCAGTGAGACACTGCTGGATACGCTGATCACCGCGCTGGCCGGCAGCCATGAGCATACCTTTGAACTGGATAAATTCTGTCAACGGGAGCAGTGCAGCGAGCGCGTGCTGCGTCAGCAGTTTCGCAGCCAGACTGGAATGACCATCAACCAGTATCTTCGACAGGTGCGGGTCTGCCACGCTCAGTATTTGCTGCAACATAGCAAGTTGATGATTGGTGAGATTTCTATGCGTTGTGGCTTTGAGGACAGTAACTACTTTTCGGTGGTGTTTACGCGAGAAACCGGGATGACGCCGAGCCAGTGGCGTCATCTCAGTAATCCGCAGGACTAGCTGGCCATTCCCAGACCGACAATGTTTGCGGCAAGGATAATCACCACGCAGCCGAGGCTCAGCACACCCACGGGACGACGGCCCGCGTTCTTCCACTCTTTCAACATCAGACCGACAATGCCGCCGCACAGGACGTAGAAACTCATGTGCAGCATCCAGCTGACGTAGTCATATTGCGCCGGAATACTGGCGTGGCCCCAGGCGTAAAAGAAGAACTGGAGATACCACATCAGACCGGCAAGGGCCGAGAACAGGATGTTGCTGATAATAAGTGGTTTTGCTAACGAGAAGTCGGCTTTTACCGACAGGTTTTTCATTTTTGCCAGACGAATGAAGCAGAATCCCAGGTTGATCACCGCACCGCCGCCCATAATGACTACGTAGCTTGGCAGAGCGACATACAAAGGATCGATACCGAGCGCAGCGGCGGCTTCGTGCATCGGTTTAGCCGCATCCATGGCAAAGGACATCCCTGCGGAGAAAAAGCCGCACATCACCGCCAGTATTAGACCTTTTTTCAGGTTGAACTCTTCGGCTTTGATACCCATCTTGCGTTCTTTTAACTGTCCTGCTCGAGTGACTATCGCCACGCCGATCAGCGCGACCAGCACACCAAGCAGGGTCATACGCCCACCCGGCGTGCCGATGAGCACGTCAAATTTACCGGCAATGATGGGTGTCATTAAGGTGCCAACAATCAGCGTAATGCCGATAGCGATGCCGATCCCCATCGACATGCCGAGATAGCGCATGGTCAGGCCATAGTTGATATTACCGATCCCCCACATTGCGCCGAATAAAAATACCGGCAGTAGTGTGGACGCGCTGAATGAACTGTAATAGGCCCAGAAGTCTGGCAGCAGGATTGCGCTGACGAGCCAGGGCAGGATCAACCATGAAACAAAACCGCCTATGGACCACATGGTCTCCCAGGACCAGTGTTGTACCTTTTTAAAAGGGGCATAAAAACAAGCGGCACTAGCGGCACCGATAAGATGCCATAATATCCCCATCGTAATTGCGTTACCCATTCTGGTTCCTTTTAAATTGTCGTTCTGGCTGGATGAAAATCACCCGTTTTGATATTCAAAAGTCTAAAGAGTGAGCAATGAATTAACCTTCAGCATGCTGCCGTAGGATGGGCAATGCTGGCAAAATTCAGGGGATGAAAAGGATGTTGATCACAAATGCTGATCCGCCCCTCTTTTTTGAGAAGGGCGATAATATTAAGGGTTAGCAGATTTTTACCGTCTGAATACCCAGTAGCCAGGCGAGTTTTTCCAGTACCTCACCATGATGACCAAGGCCAATGCTGCAATGATGGGCTGGACCGCCCATGCACCATTGCGTGGTGAAATCGCGAGCTGATAACGGGAAGCGATAGCGGCTGTTGGTATTGCCGATATCCAGGACTTCACCTGCCACTGCTTCCCCTTCGGCATACTGCAAACGCACCCCGTTTTCGGCATCTTCAGTGACCGAAAGAAAGGTTACCGGGCCCGGTTTCACGGTCATCTGGATAGACACACCTTTACCCGGTTTACCATGATAAACCGGCAGCGGAACCAGACGCACCGGACCATCGGCCATCAGCGGGTGCGCCGGGCCATCATGTCCCCACAATACAACATCATCAATAAATTCAATTCCATATGGCTCAGAGAATGAACCACCCGCCCCCAGAAGCTGCTGAATTTTCATCGCCAGTACATTTTTGATTTCATATTCACCTGCCACGGGAATACCACGGTGGGTGAGTAGTGTGTTGCCAAGAATGATTGAGGTGATGATGTTCTCGTAAGCATTGCCGTTTCTACCTTCGTAGTAGTAGGCCAGTGCACCGAGTGTGTTCTGGGCAATCAGTTTATCCATGGCGCAGGCGGTGGTGAGTGCGCGATCAAGCTCTGCCGGTTCGCATGTCGGATCCAACTGAAGCACACGGTACATTTCCTGTTGTTTGACGCTGAGATCGGTCTCGCTGACCTGCTCGCGGTATTCCGCCAGCTCACACATTTCCAATGGCTTAAAGCGTACGCCCAATTTGGCGGACAGGTTCGTCATATTGCTGTAAACGTCCACCATGCCGTCATAATAGTGTCCGAGTACGCCGACCTGACAGTTTGCCAGCATTTGGCGGGCATTAAGGGCCTGTAACCACTGTGCCATTTGTTGCCAGACGTACTCATCGCCCTGTAACGCACCAACAATCAACTGAAAGCGGATATTCGCACGATTAAATACGTTTGCCAGTTCGGGCGCGCTGCAGGCCTGGCAGTGCGCCAGCCACTCTCCAGTACGTCCGCCCCGATCGGGAATTTGGCGGATTGCCGAATAGGGCAGGCCAGGCTCCGGCTGTAGGGCCATAATAATAACTGGCTTATTGATACTCTGTACAAGGGGCAGAACCGTTGCGCTGAGTGCGTAGGTGCTAATGTAAAGACAGACCGCATCGACCGGCTGCTGTTGTAATCGCCTGATAAGAGCATCGGCTTTATCGACGTTATCAATCAGGCCGCCATTAATGACGGTGGCCTGTTGCGCCGTCAGACGCTCATCAATCGTTTGCAGGTAACCCTGCAAGCGTGACTCCAGGCCAGCAAACTGGGGCCAGTATGTGTCGAGGCCGATTCCGAAAAGGGCGATGTTGACAGACATAGCAATATTTCCTTGTGAGATAATCCGCAGACTATCTCGTGCTTTGTCTCCCATGTCCTTTATGTCGCTGCCTGTTTCCTACGCAGGTTGGCAAAATTCGCCTGATTTTCCCGGTGGCGCTCACATTTTCATCTTGCAATAGCCCTGTAAAAAGTACGGCATTGATAATCATTTTCAATATCATTTAATTAACTATAATGACTCAACTGCTTACGCGGCGTTAACACTGGCCGCCCGACAATACTGGAGATGATTATGAGTTATACACTGCCATCCCTGCCGTACGCTTATGATGCCCTTGAACCGCACTTTGATAAGCAGACGATGGAAATCCACCATACCAAGCACCACCAGGCCTATGTAAACAACGCGAACGCTGCGCTGGAAAGCCTGCCTGAATTCGCTAGCCTGCCTGTTGAAGAGCTGATCACTAAACTGGATCAGCTGCCAGCGGATAAGAAAACCGTACTGCGTAACAACGCAGGCGGCCACGCTAACCACAGCCTGTTCTGGAAAGGTCTGAAAACCGGTACTACGCTGCAGGGTGACCTGAAAGCGGCTATCGAACGCGACTTTGGCTCTGTTGATAACTTCAAAGCTGAATTTGAAAAAGCAGCGGCAACCCGTTTCGGTTCTGGCTGGGCATGGCTGGTACTGAAAGGTGACAAACTGGCTGTGGTTTCTACTGCCAACCAGGATTCCCCGCTGATGGGTGAGGCTATCTCTGGCGCTTCCGGCTTCCCGATCGTGGGCCTGGACGTTTGGGAACACGCTTACTACCTGAAATTCCAGAACCGTCGCCCGGACTACATCAAAGCATTCTGGGACGTGGTGAACTGGGACGAAGCAGCGGCGCGTTTCGCGGCGAAAAAGTAAGTTTTTACCTTCTCAGTTTGATGATGCCCCTGCAAGCGATGCTTGTGGGGGTTTTTTTGTGATCAAAGTCAATATTGGAACATTGATCCATATAAATTGAAACAAGGTTTTATTATGCGATTGGGATCACTTTTATAGTTTCTCTGAATGTCTATCTTCACTTCATCAAGACGGGTGCATCTCAAAGCAAGATGCAATCGCCCATAAAAAATGCCCCATTTTTATGTCTACAGGTGATGGAAATGCAGATAAAACGTACGATTGAGAAAATCCCAGGCGGTATGATGCTGGTGCCGCTTTTTCTGGGCGCACTGTGTCACACCTTTTCCCCCGGTGCCGGAAAATACTTCGGTTCTTTTACTAACGGTATGATCACCGGGACGGTGCCGATTCTGGCCGTCTGGTTCTTTTGCATGGGCGCGTCAATAAAGCTAAGCGCTACCGGCACTGTGCTGCGTAAATCCGGCACGTTAGTCATCACCAAGATTCTGGTGGCATGGGTGGTTGCGGCTATAGCATCACGGGTATTGCCAGAACACGGGGTCGAGGTGGGTTTCTTCGCCGGGTTGTCCACGCTGGCGCTGGTGGCCGCAATGGATATGACCAACGGTGGGCTGTATGCGTCGATTATGCAGCAGTACGGCACCAAAGAAGAGGCCGGGGCGTTTGTCCTGATGTCGCTGGAATCAGGCCCATTGATGACTATGGTGATTCTGGGCACTGCCGGGATAGCCTCGTTTGAGCCGCATGTCTTTGTGGGGGCGGTGTTGCCGTTCCTGATTGGTTTTGCGCTGGGGAATTTGGACCCTGAACTGCGTGAGTTCTTCAGTAAAGCGGTACAAACACTCATTCCGTTCTTCGCTTTTGCGCTGGGTAACACCATTGATTTGGGCGTGATTGCGCAGACCGGTGTGCTGGGGATCCTGCTGGGTGTAGCTGTGATTATCATCACCGGTATCCCGTTGATTATCGCCGATAAACTGATTGGCGGCGGGGACGGTACGGCAGGCATTGCCGCCTCCAGCTCAGCAGGTGCTGCGGTTGCCACGCCGGTGCTGATTGCTGAAATGGTTCCGGCATTTAAACCGATGGCGCCGGCAGCAACCTCTTTGGTCGCGACGTCGGTGATTGTGACCTCAATCCTCGTGCCGATTATCACCTCTATCTGGTCGCGGAGAGTGAAAGCGAAGGCGGCGGCGATTGATATGCGAAGCGCGGTGAAGTAACAGTTCTTTGCCAGATACATAACGTATACCCGGCCCACATCATGATGCGGGCCGGGTAATATTAACGCCCAAACACCTCATCAATTATTCGGCATTGGTCCTCGTTTAACTCCCCACCTGCATTACGCGAAACGCCGGTGCAATAGCCAAACTTACGCGACACCACGGTTTTAATGGTGGTGACAAAATCCTCGCCAATAGCGTAGATGGACATGTACGTGCCAATCTTATCCTGAATATCACGCAACGCCGCCAGGTCGCCCTGTTTAAACGCCTCGCGTGCGTGGACAAACAGCTCAGGCATCACGTTATTTAGGCCAGAAATAATCCCCGCGCCGCCTGCCAGCAGATTGGGGATGTAATATTCGTCGTAGCCGGAGAGTACGGCAAAATCTTTGCGTACAGCGCGGGTGGTCTGAATCATACTGCGGGTATGGGACTGGCAGTCCACAGTGTCTTTGATACCGGCGAAGTTCGGGAATTCCCCGGCCAGGGTAGCAACCAGCTCAGGTGTTAAATCACAGCCGGTACGGGCCGGGAAGTTATAGGCAAACCATTGACCGCTGAGTTGTTGCCCTAACTGGCGGAAGTAGCTCAGCAGCTGCGTTGCCGTTTGTCCGTAATAGTAAGGTGGCAGGATCATGACGGCATCGTATCCCGCGTGATACGCTTCCTGCGCCATCAGTAGCACATCATTCTGGCAGGTGGATGAGACGTTGGCGACCATCTTCAGCGAGCTCATAGCTCGGGCTTCACGGATCAACTGCAGCCTTTCGGCGAGCGTAAAGGAGGCAAATTCCCCAATGCTTCCCATCAGCAAAATAACGTCGATCTGTGCCTCGGTAAGGCGTTTGAGATGCTGGCTCAGACCGTTGAAATCGATCTTGCCGTCATTGTCCATTGGCGTAATGGAAGGACACCAGACGCCAGCAAATTGCGATTGACCCGTCACGTTGTCGACTCCTTAATTGAAATGTTGTTTCAAAACCAACTTACATTGATAGCATGTGTCCCTACGTTTCACACCAACCGTGCTCTCATTTTGAGCGAATAGGGTAGAATAAATAGGGTGTAATGGGGAAAAGTTATCGGGAGAGGGAACAGATGCGATATCCGGTTGATGTATTTGCAGGCAAGATTCGGGATTACACGGGAAGCCGCCCCAGTGCGATTGCGAAAGTTCAGGTCGATGGCGAGCTGATGCTGACCGAATTAGGGTTGGCAGGGGATGAACAGGCAGAAACGAAAATTCACGGTGGGCCGGACCGCGCGCTGTGCCACTATCCGCGTGAACACTACCTACACTGGCGACAGGCTTTTCCTGAACAGGCAGAGTTGTTCGTTGCGCCCGCTTTTGGCGAGAACCTGTCAACGCAGGGCATGACGGAAGAGAATGTTTTTATTGGTGATATCTTCCAGTGGGGTGAGGCGCTGATTCAGGTCACACAGCCACGCTCGCCGTGTTTTAAGCTGAATTTTCATTTTGCTATTAGCGACATGGCAAGCCAGATGCAGGATGCGGGCAAGACCGGCTGGTTGTGCAGCGTTATCGCACCCGGCATGGTATCGGCGGATGCGCCGCTGGTACTGGCGTCTCGTGTGAGTGACGTTAGCGTGCAAGAGGCCATCGCCATTGCCTGGCATATGCCGTTTGATGACGACCAGTATCACCGTTTGCTGTCGGCGGCGGGGCTGTCAAAGAGCTGGACCAGAACCATGCAGAAACGGCGCTTAAGCGGCAAGATCGAAGATAATTCGCGGAGATTGTGGGGAAAATAAGGCGATTATTGAACCTGTAGGCCGGATAAGATGCGTTAGCATCGTCATCCGGCGCAACAGGCACAATTACGCACGTTTATACAGCGGCAGCCAGAGCACCAGGCGCAGACCACCCAATGGGCTGTCTTCGGCCTTGACCCAGCCACGATGCTGCTGAATAGCGGTTTCAACAATTGCCAGGCCCAGACCGGTACCGCCAGATTCGCGATCGCGCGCTTCATCGGTACGATAGAACGGACGGAAAATCTGTTCTCTGTCTTCAGGGCTCACGCCCGGACCATCATCGTCCACGGTGATGGTAATCCCGTCTTTATCCACCGCGAAGCCCACTTCAATCCTGGTGTGTGAGTAGCGCAGGGCGTTGCGAACAATGTTCTCCAGCGCACTTTCCAGCGTATTCGGGTTACCGTACAGCGGCCACGGCCCTGGCGGGAAGTTAACTGTGAACGATTTGCCCATCTGCTCGGCTTCAAAGGCGGCGTTATCCAGCACGTCACCCCACAGGTGATTCGCCTTCACGGTTTCACTGACCAGCGCGTTTTTCTGCTGATTGCGCGACATGACCAGCAGATCGTTGATCATGCTGTCCAGTCGATGCGCTTCCATTTCAATACGCTCCAGCTCTTTGCTCTCGCCGCTACGACGGCGCAGCAGCGCGGTCCCCAGTTGCAGACGCGTTAACGGCGTTCTCAACTCGTGAGAGATGTCCGACAGCAGGCGTTGCTGTGAGGTCATCATGCGTTCCAGCGCCGTCACCATCTGGTTAAAGCTGGCTCCTGCCGCCAGGAATTCTTGCGGGCCGGCTTCCAGTTCGGGATGCTGACGCAGGTTACCCTGTGCCACTTCATCCGCCGCATTTTTCAGCTTACGTGCCGGTTTTGCCAGACTCCAGGCCAGCCAAAGCAGCAACGGAGAGCTGACTAACATGGTCACGATCAGCAGTAACAGCGGTCGGTCAAACAGCAGGTTGATGAAGTCAGATTGTGAACTGCTGGCAGGCCGAATGAGGTACAGCTGGTAGTTATCTTCGCCATCTCTGACGGAGAAAGGCCCAACCATTTCAACACGACCGTATTTTTTCTTTTGCGGATGATCGGCGTTATCGGCCTGACCAATAAAGTTACGAATGATCTGCATTTCGTTGCGTTCTGCGCCGATCACGCGTCCTTCGGTGGTAACAAGTAATAACCGCTGTCCCGGCGGCGCCCACTTGTCTATCGCACGAAACAAGCGACGCCACCACATCAAATCGTTGGGCGGATCGTTCGCCAGTTCAGCTTCAACGTGCTGCTCAATCATCAACCCCTGACGCTGTTCGCTATCCAGTAGCTCGGTCATCTGGCGTGAGTCGAGCTTGGGTAACATCAGCACCAGCATCAGCACCAGTGCCAGCGTTAACCAGAAGATGGCAAAGATGCGTGCGGTTAAACTTCCTATCATGAAGCGGAGACCATCAGATAGCCGCGACCGCGCAGGGTTTTAAACCACGGGTGCCCGTCTTTACGCTCCGGCAGCTTACGACGCAGGTTCGAGATATGCATGTCGATAGCACGATCGAACGGTGTCAGGCGTTTGCCCAGCACTTCCTGGCTTAAATGTTCACGAGAAACCACCTGGCCGAGATGCTGCGCCAGCAAATACAGCAGGGTGAATTCGGTACCGGTTAACTCCAGGGTTTGCCCGTCAAAGCTGGCTTCCTGGCGACCCGGATTGAGGCTTAACGCATCCACTTCCAGCGTCGGCGAGCCGTTATCGCTGTTCTGCTGCTGTTCGCTCCAGTGGGAGCGGCGCAGAATGGCGCGGATACGCGCGACCAGTTCGCGGTCGTTAAACGGTTTGGGTAAATAATCGTCCGCGCCCAGCTCAAGGCCGAGTACGCGATCCAGTTCGCTGCCGCGGGCGGTCAGCATGATTACGGGGGTCTGGTGTGTCTGGCGAAGTGCTTTCAGTGTATCAATGCCGTTTTTCTTCGGCATCATGACGTCGAGCAAAAGTAAATCGATGCTGTCATCCAGAAGCTCCAGTGCCTGCTCCCCATCATGGGCAACCAGCACATCGAAACCTTCCATTTCGAGCAGCTCCTTTAACAGGGATGTCAGCTCTCGGTCATCATCAACTAGCAGTATTTTATTCATTTTTTACGTACCTCCGAGGCAGAAATTACGACATCAGGCGGCGCTAATCTATGACTTTACGTTGTTTTACACCCCCTGACGCATGTTTGCAGCCCGAATCGTAAACTGTCTCTCGTTGAATCGCGACAGAAAAGATTTTGGGAGCAAGTGATGGGCAAAGTTACCGCTGCCGTCATGGCCTCAACGCTGGCACTCAGTACGTTTAGCCATGCAGCTGAAGTCGTCACAAGCGATCACTGGCACCTGGGTGAAAGCTCTTCGCAACGTAATGCGCAGAGCCACATGTTTGACGGTATCAGTTTAACCGAACATCAACGTCAACAGATGCGAGATTTAATGCAGCAGGCCAGACATGAGCAGCCTCCTGTTAATGTTAGCGAAATGGAGACAATGCATCGTCTTGTCACCGCAGAGAATTTTGATGAAAGCGCTGTGCGCGCTCAGGCAGAAAAGATGGCACAACAGCAGGTTGCCCGCCAGGTTGAAATCGCCAAGGTCCGCAACCAGATGTATCGCCTGTTAACGCCCGAGCAGCAAGCGGTTTTAAATGAGAAACATGAACAACGAATGGAGCAGCTGCGCGATGTCGCGCAATGGCAAAAAAGCTCATCGTTGAATTTATTGAGTAGTAGCAACTCACGTTCCCAGTAGTAACCCTGTTTTCCTTGCCATAGACACCATCCCTGTCTTCCCCCACATGATGTGGGGGTTTTTTTTGCCCAAAATTTGACACTTTCTTATTGCCTGACTGTTTTAGTTCATCCGTTATACTAGCGGCATATCCTGATGGGAGTGCTTATGAATCAAACTTATGGGCGGCTGGTGAGCCGGGCGGCTATCGCGGCGACCGTGATGGCTTCGCTGTTACTTTTGATCAAAATTTTTGCGTGGTGGTACACCGGGTCGGTGAGTATTCTGGCTGCACTGGTGGACTCTTTGGTCGATATTGCCGCGTCGTTAACCAATTTGCTGGTGGTGCGCTATTCCTTACAGCCAGCCGATGATGAACACACGTTCGGGCACGGGAAAGCAGAATCGCTGGCGGCGCTGGCGCAAAGTATGTTTATTTCTGGCTCGGCGCTGTTCTTATTTTTGACCGGCATTCAGCATCTTGTTCAACCGACGCCGATGAAAGATCCGGGCGTCGGGGTAATCGTCACCGTCATTGCGTTAATTTGTACTATCATACTGGTCACGTTTCAGCGTTGGGTCGTTAAGCGTACGCAAAGTCAGGCCGTTCGGGCAGATATGCTTCATTATCAGTCTGATGTTATGATGAACGGCGCTATTCTCGTCGCGCTTGGTCTGGCCTGGTACGGTTGGCATCGTGCAGATGCCTTGTTTGCGCTCGGGATTGGCATCTATATTCTATATAGCGCATTGCGTATGGGCTACGAGGCGGTGCAATCCTTGCTGGATCGCGCCTTGCCCGATGAAGAACGTCAGGAAATTATTGATATAGTGACGTCATGGCCAGGAGTCAGCGGCGCTCACGATCTTCGCACGCGGCAGTCAGGGCCGACCCGCTTTATTCAGATTCATTTGGAAATGGAAGATAATCTGCCGCTCGTTCAGGCGCATTTAGTGGCTGAACAGGTTGAGCAGGCGATTTTGCGGCGTTTCCCGGGATCGGATGTGATTATTCATCAGGATCCCTGTTCAGTCGTACCCAAGGAAGGCAAGATGTTTGAGCTTTCATAATTCGTTGTAAAAAAGTGAGCAGGGCCAGCATTTTGTGTATAAATTACCACCGTTTGGCCTGACCTGAATCAATTCAGCAGGAAGTGATTGTTATACTATCTGCATATTCGTTGGATCGTTTCGATATGCGGAATCGACTTCCGGCAGCAGATTTCATTTTGCATTCCAAAGTTCAGAGGTAGTCATGATTAAGAAAATCGGTGTGTTGACAAGCGGCGGTGATGCGCCGGGCATGAACGCAGCAATCCGTGGTGTTGTACGTGCAGCGTTGACGGAAGGACTGGAAGTCATGGGGATCCATGATGGCTACCTGGGTTTGTATGAAGACCGTATGGTTCAGCTCGACCGTTATAGCGTGTCCGACATGATCAACCGTGGCGGTACTTTCCTCGGTTCTGCTCGCTTCCCGGAATTCCGCGACGAAAACGTGCGCGCTGTGGCTATTGAAAACCTGAAGAAGCGTGGAATTGACGCCCTGGTTGTTATCGGTGGTGACGGTTCCTACTTGGGTGCAAAACGTCTGACTGAAATGGGTTTCCCGTGCATTGGCTTGCCAGGTACTATCGACAACGATATTAAAGGCACCGACTACACTATCGGCTACTTCACCGCATTGGGTACCGTGGTAGAAGCGATTGACCGTCTGCGTGATACCTCTTCTTCTCACCAGCGTATCTCCATCGTTGAAGTGATGGGGCGCTACTGTGGTGACCTGACTCTGGCGGCAGCAATTGCCGGTGGCTGCGAATTCGTCGTCGTTCCGGAAGTTGAATTCAGCCGTGACGATCTGGTCGCTGAAATCAAAGCCGGCATCGCCAAAGGTAAGAAGCACGCGATTGTGGCGATCACCGAGCACATGTGTGACGTTGATGAACTGGCGCACTAC
>OJJJ01000322.1_pt1 | contig 27244 bp, 23 predicted proteins | sample 1596311 | NCBI WGS metagenome assembly OJJJ01 (sample SAMEA4350140, study PRJEB24818) | metagenome | biome: human; feature: gut; material: faeces | place: Denmark | collected 2013-09 | reverse complement strand
AAGTCTGGCAAACGGTACTCCGTATGTTAATCGCAATGTGGATGAAGACGACAGCGTCGATGCATACACGGCGAAAATATTTGAGTCGGCCATGGCGACACTCGACCATGTCCGCCAGTCGCTGGATATGAGTTCAGTGAATCGTGCGGTGGATTTACTGACCCAGGCCAAACGGATTGCGTTTTTCGGCCTTGGCTCCTCTGCTGCCGTCGCCCATGATGCCATGAACAAGTTTTTCCGCTTCAATGTTCCCGTCATTTATTCCGATGACATTGTCCTGCAACGCATGAGCTGTATGAATTGTAGCGAAGATGATGTCGTGGTTCTGATTTCACACACCGGACGCACCAAAAGTCAGGTTGAACTGGCGCAACTGGCGCGTGAAAACGATGCCATGGTCATCGCCCTGACGACGGCCGGTACGCCGCTGGCACGAGAAGCGACGCTCGCCATCACTCTGGACGTCCCGGAAGACACCGATATGTATATGCCAATGGTTTCCCGCCTTGCGCAGCTCACGGTGATTGATGTACTGGCGACCGGATTTACCCTGCGTCGTGGCGCAAAATTCAGAGATAACTTGAAGCGGGTCAAGGAAGCGCTGAAGGAATCGCGTTTTGATAAAGAATTGCTTATAAAGAGCGATGTTCCCTAAAAGTTTATAACGAAGATGTAACAATTCACGGCATTCGGTCCCCTCCCTGTTGCCTTGCAGCAGAAGATGGCCGATTTATTGTTCACGCAACACCAAAGTTGTTTCAGTCAACGGAGTATTACATGTCCAGAAGGCTTCGCAGAACCAAGATCGTCACCACCTTAGGTCCGGCCACCGATCGCGATAATAACCTTGAAAAAATTATTGCCGCAGGTGCCAACGTGGTGCGTATGAACTTCTCTCACGGTACACCAGAAGACCATAAATTACGTGCAGATAAGGTCCGTGAGATCGCGGCTAAACTGGGCCGTCATGTTGCTATCCTCGGTGACCTGCAGGGTCCAAAAATTCGTGTATCAACATTCAAAGAAGGGAAAGTTTTCCTCAATATTGGCGACAAGTTCCTGCTTGATGCCAACCTGAGCAAAGGCGAAGGCGACAAAGAAAAAGTCGGCATCGACTACAAAGGCTTGCCCGCTGACGTTGTACCTGGCGACATCCTGCTGCTCGACGACGGTCGCGTACAGCTTAAAGTGCTGGAAGTTCAGGGGATGAAAGTGTTCACCGAAGTGACCGTCGGCGGCCCACTTTCCAACAACAAAGGGATCAACAAACTTGGCGGTGGCCTCTCTGCAGAAGCGCTGACCGAAAAAGACAAAGCGGATATCGTGACCGCGGCGCAAATTGGCGTCGACTATCTGGCCGTCTCCTTCCCGCGCTGCGGCGAAGACCTGAACTACGCGCGCCGTCTGGCACGCGACGCGGGCTGCGATGCGAAAATCGTTGCCAAGGTTGAACGTGCTGAAGCCGTTTGCGACCAGGATGCGATGGACGACGTGATTCTGGCGTCAGACGTAGTGATGGTTGCCCGTGGTGACCTGGGTGTGGAAATCGGCGACCCGGAACTGGTCGGTATCCAGAAAGCGCTGATCCGTCGTGCGCGTCAGCTGAACCGCGCGGTGATCACCGCGACCCAGATGATGGAGTCGATGATCACCAACCCAATGCCAACCCGCGCGGAAGTGATGGACGTAGCCAACGCCGTACTGGACGGCACGGATGCGGTTATGCTGTCAGCAGAAACGGCTGCAGGTCAGTATCCGGCAGAGACCGTGGCGGCGATGGCGCGCGTGTGCCTGGGCGCTGAAAAGATCCCAAGCATCAACGTCTCTAAACACCGCCTCGATATTCAGTTCGACAACGTGGAAGAAGCGATTGCGATGTCCGCCATGTACGCGGCGAACCACCTGAAAGGGGTAACGGCAATCATCACCATGACCGAATCCGGCCGCACCGCGCTGATGACCTCCCGTATCAGCTCCGGTCTGCCGATCTTCGCGATGTCTCGTCACGAACGTACGCTGAACCTGACGGCGCTGTACCGCGGTGTCACACCGGTTCACTTCGACAGCACCAATGACGGCGTCGCGGCCGCGCACGATGCAGTGAACCTGCTGCGCGACAAAGGCTACCTGGTGTCCGGTGATATTGTTATCGTGACGCAGGGTGACGTGATGAGCACCATCGGCTCGACCAACACCACCCGCGTATTGACCGTGGAATAAGGTTTGATCCCCTCTCCCCCAGGGAGAGGGGTATTATTTATTTCTTCGGAAAAAGCTCTTTGCGTTTGTAGGGCTCTTTTTCGCCCGGCTTACGCGTTTTAAGCAGTTTGAGTATCCACGTATACTGTTCAGTATGCGGTCCCACCAGCAGCTCCACCTCCTCATTCATACGACGCGCGATGGTGTGATCGTCTGCGGTTAGCAAGTCGTCCATCGGCGGACGCACCTCAATGGTCAGGCGATGCGTTGTACCGTCATAAATCGGGAAAAGCGGAATAACGCGGGCACGACAGACTTTCATCAGGCGACCAATCGCGGGCAGCGTGGCTTTGTACGTGGCGAAGAAATCCACAAATTCGCTGTGCTCAGGACCGTGATCCTGATCCGGCAGATAGTAACCCCAGTAGCCCTGACGCACAGACTGAATAAATGGCTTAATTCCGTCGTTTCGCGCGTGGAGCCGTCCACCAAAGCGACGACGAACGGTATTCCAGACGAAATCAAAAATCTTGTTTCCCTGGTTGTGGAACATGGCTGCCATCTTCTGACCCTGGGATGCCATCAGCATTGCCGGGATATCCACGCCCCAGCCATGTGGCACCAGAAAAATCACCTTCTCATCATTGCGACGCATGTCGTCGATGATTTCCAGTCCTTTCCAGTCCACACGCTTCAGGAGCTTTTCAGGGCCGCGCAGCGCCAGTTCTGCCATCATCGCCATTGCCTGCGGGGCGGTGGTATACATAGCATCAATAATGGCTTCACGCTCGGCGTCGCTTTTCTCGGGGAAGCAGTAGTAGAGATTGATTTGCGCACGGCGGCGAGCGCTTTTTCCTGCTCGTCCTGCAAGGCGGCCAATTTTACCCAGCACGGGATCGCGAACAGACGCGGGTAACAGTGCGATGCCAGCAAACGCGTAAACGCCAAGCCATGCCCCCCAGTTGCGTGGATGGCGGAAAGATTTTTCAAACTCAGGAATGTATTCAATATTGTTTTTTTTGGTTTCCATGCGGGTTCCAGGGTCTGGTGACGCAAAAATTCATTGAGATAGTGTAGCGAGGCAGCCGCTTACGCACAAAAGAAAAAGCCGGCGCATACAGACGCCGGCTTTTTAACAAAACGGATGGCTTAGTCGAAGCGCAGCTGCGGCATGACCTCTTTGACCTGAGCCAGGTAATCAGTACGATCTTTACCGGTCAGCCCTTCGGTCCGAGGCAGTTTTGCCGTCAGCGGATTCACCGCCTGCTGGTTAATCCACACTTCGTAGTGCAGGTGTGGACCCGTGGAACGTCCGGTGTTGCCTGAGAGCGCAATACGGTCGCCACGCTTCACCTTCTGCCCAGGTTTTACCAGAAGTTTGCGCAGGTGCATATAACGGGTGGTGTAAGTACGACCGTGACGGATGGCGACATAATACCCTGCCGCACCGCTGCGTTTCGCCATAACGACTTCACCGTCACCCACCGCGAGCACTGGTGTCCCCTGCGGCATGGCGAAGTCCACACCGCGGTGAGGTGCCACGCGACCGGTTACCGGATTCAGACGACGCGGGTTGAAGTTGGATGACACACGGAATTGTTTTGCCGTCGGGAAGCGCAGGAAACCTTTCGCAAGCCCTGTCCCACTGCGGTCATAGAACTTACCGTCTTCGGCACGAATGGCATAGTAATCTTTACCCGCAGAACGCAGGCGTACACCCACCAGCTGGCTCTGTTCGCGTTTGCCGTCCAGCATTTCACGGGACATCAGAACAGAGAATTCATCACCTTTTTTCAGCTTGCGGAAGTCCATTTGCCACTGCATGGCTTTGATAACCGAGCTAATTTCAGCACTGGTCAGCCCCGCATCGCGCGCGCTGGACACAAAACTCGCGCCGACAGTCCCTTTCATCACGCTGTTAACCCAGTCGCCCTGCTGCAGTTCGCTGGTCATCTTGAAACCAGTGGCAGTGCGATCGTAGGTGCGGGTTTCGCGACGCGACATTTCCCACGTCAGGCGTTGCAAATCCCCCTCCGGGGTTAATGTCCAGGAGAGCTGCTGACCGATTTTAAGGTTACGTAACTCTTTATCCGATGCGGCGAGCTGGCTGATATCCCCCATTTCGATGCCGTACTGGTTCAGAACGCTGCTCAGCGTATCCCCGGTTGAGACGACATATTCATGGATACCTGCTTCGTTCGCGATCTTGTCATCCAGCTCATCCTGAGGGATAGCTTCATCTTCCTGAGCCGCCTGGTCGATTGGCTCGCTGGCCTCAGGCAGCAAAGAACGAATTTCGCTCTTCTCAAGCTCGATGGTTTTGATGATAGGGGCAGAACTCGGGTGGTAAACATAGGGCCGCCAGACGGCGACCGCTAAAGTGAGAACTGTAAGCGACCCCAGCATAACGCGGTGGGGTCGGGGCAGATTATTAAATGCCAGGGCGACAGAGCGGGCTATCTGTTGCACGTATTCACTTCCTCGTTAATCTCCTTTCAGGCAGCTCGCATACTGGTTCGCCAGTTGGCTGAGGAACTGCGAATAGCTCGCTTTGCTCAACTGGATATTCGTTCCTAGCGGGTCAAGGGTACCCATGCGCACGGATGTTCCCCTGGCCACGGCTTCTACGACCGCTGGCCTGAACTGTGGCTCAGCAAAAACACATGTTGCTTTTTGCTCAACCAGCTGTGTTCTGATTTCATGTAAACGCTGCGCACCAGGCTGAATTTCAGGGTTGACGGTAAAATGCCCCAGCGGGGTCAGTCCGTAGTGTTTTTCGTAATAGCCATAGGCGTCATGAAAAACGAAATACCCTTTTCCTTTCAGCGGTGCCAGCTCGTTACCTACCTGCTTATCGGTTGCGGCTAATTGTGCCTCAAAATCCTTCAGGTTGGCGTCAAGTTTGGCTCGACTTTGCGGCATAAGTTCCACTAATTTTTCATGGATTGCAACCGCTGAGGCCCGCGCTATCTCTGGGGAAAGCCAAAGATGCATGTTGTAGTCGCCATGATGGTGATGTTCGTCACTTTTTTCACCGTGGGCGTCATTGTGTCCATGATCGTCATCATCATCGTCGCCCCCTTTCATGAGCAACGGTTTCACGTCATTGAGTTGCGCAATCGTTACCTGTTTCGCGTTAGGAATATTCTTGACAGATTTTTCCATAAACGCTTCCATCTCGGGGCCAATCCAAACAACTAAGTCCGCGCCCTGTAAGCGTTTTACGTCTGACGGACGCAATGAGTAATCATGTTCGGATGCGCCATCAGGCAGGAGAACCTCGGTATCCGTAACCCCATCAGCAATCGCTGAAGCGATAAACCCTAACGGCTTAAGCGAGGCAACGACGGCGGCATTTGCTGCCTGTGTTGCACTCCCCCAAAGAGCAGCGGATAATGCTGCGAAAAGAAGCGTATTTTTATGTAACATAATGCGACCAATCATCGTAATGAATGTAAGAAATGTGATATTATAACATTCTATAACTTCTGCAAGACTAAAATTGATATGACGACTTTGGTTTCACTGGAAAATGTCTCGGTCTCTTATGGTCAACGCCGCGTCCTTTCTGACGTTTCGCTTGAACTACGGCCCGGCAAAATTTTAACGCTTCTTGGTCCGAACGGTGCCGGGAAGTCTACGCTGGTGCGCGTTGTCCTCGGGCTGGTAGCAGCAGATGCAGGCGTTATCAAGCGTAACGGACAGCTGCGGATAGGCTATGTCCCGCAAAAACTGTATCTCGATACCACGCTGCCCCTGACGGTCAGCCGCTTTTTGCGCTTACGTCCGGATACAAAGAAGGACGATATTCTCCCGGCGCTCAAGCGCGTTCAGGCCGGACATCTGATGGATGCGCCGATGCAAAAACTGTCCGGCGGGGAAACGCAGCGCGTCCTGCTGGCTCGCGCATTGCTGAATAAACCACAGCTGCTGGTGCTGGATGAACCCACTCAGGGTGTGGATGTCAATGGTCAGGTCGCATTGTATGACCTTATCGACCAGCTTCGCCGTGAACTCGATTGCGCCGTACTGATGGTCTCGCATGATTTGCATCTGGTGATGGCGAAGACCGACGAAGTGCTGTGCCTCAACCACCATATTTGCTGCTCCGGCACGCCGGAAGTGGTCTCTATGCACCCGGAATTTATCTCTATGTTCGGGCAACGCGGTGCCGAGCAACTCGGAATTTACCGTCACAATCATAATCATCGCCATGATTTACAGGGTCGTATCGTATTACGCCGGGGAAATGGTCACTCATGATTGAATTGTTATTACCCGGTTGGTTAGCCGGGATCATGCTGGCCTGCGCCGCTGGCCCGCTGGGATCGTTTGTGGTCTGGCGTCGGATGTCTTATTTTGGCGACACGCTGGCGCACGCGTCACTGCTGGGTGTGGCCTTTGGTCTGCTGTTAGATGTAAACCCGTTCTATGCGGTTATCGCAGTCACGCTGATGCTGGCAGCGGGTCTGGTGTGGCTGGAGAAGCGCCCTCACCTCGCCATAGACACCTTGCTCGGCATTATGGCGCACAGCGCTCTGTCACTGGGCCTGGTGGTCGTCAGCCTGATGTCGAATATCCGTGTGGATTTGATGGCCTATCTGTTCGGCGACCTGCTTGCCGTGACGCCGGAAGATCTGATCTCCATCGCCATTGGTGTTGTCATTGTGCTCGCCATTATCTTCTGGCAATGGCGCAACCTGCTGTCAATGACCATCAGCCCGGATCTCGCCTTTGTCGATGGCGTGAAGCTGCAACGCGTGAAGCTGCTGCTGATGCTGGTCACTGCGTTAACGATTGGTGTGGCGATGAAGTTTGTCGGCGCGCTCATTATTACGTCGCTGCTGATTATTCCTGCTGCCACCGCACGCCGTTTTGCGCGTACGCCTGAGCAGATGGCCGGTGTTGCCGTGGGCGTGGGGATGATAGCGGTGACGGGCGGCCTGACGTTCTCAGCGTTCTATGATACGCCAGCAGGGCCCTCCGTGGTGCTGTGTGCCGCGCTGATGTTTATTTTCAGCATGATGAAAAAGCAAGCGAGCTAAGAGTGTGTTGCCTGATGGCGCTTCGCGTATCAGGCCTACGTTCACAGGTAGGCCGGATTAGGCAAGCTGCCATCCGGCATAAAAAACTTAAGGCATTTGCGGCGGCGTAATACCAAAATGATTCCAGGCGCGCACCGTCGCCATACGTCCGCGCGGCGTACGCTGCAGGAAGCCCTGCTGGATCAAATATGGCTCCAGCACGTCCTCAATCGTTTCACGCTCTTCACCAATAGCGGCGGCCAGGTTATCCAGCCCTACCGGCCCACCGAAGAATTTATCGATCACCGCCAGCAGCAGCTTACGGTCCATGTAATCGAACCCTTCAGCGTCCACATTGAGCATATCCAGCGCCTGGGCGGCAATGTCTGCCGAGATGGTGCCATCATGCTTCACCTCGGCGAAGTCACGCACGCGACGCAGCAGACGGTTGGCAATACGCGGCGTTCCGCGCGCACGGCGAGCAACTTCCAGCGCGCCCTCCTCGCTCATCTCCAGCCCCATATAACGCGCACTGCGCCCTACAATATGCTGAAGATCGGCAACCTGATAAAACTCCAGTCGCTGCACGATACCAAAACGGTCACGCAGCGGAGAAGTTAACGACCCGGCACGGGTTGTCGCGCCAATCAGCGTAAACGGCGGCAGGTCAATCTTGATCGAACGTGCAGCAGGTCCTTCGCCGATCATGATATCCAGCTGATAGTCTTCCATCGCCGGATACAATATTTCTTCCACGACCGGCGATAAGCGATGGATCTCATCGATAAACAGCACGTCGTGCGGCTCGAGGTTCGTCAGCATTGCCGCCAAATCGCCCGCTTTTTCCAGCACCGGGCCGGAGGTGGTACGCAGGTTTACGCCCATTTCATTGGCGACAATATTGGCAAGCGTGGTTTTTCCAAGACCCGGAGGACCAAAGATCAGCAGGTGGTCGAGGGCATCACCGCGCAACTTCGCCGCCTGGATAAAAATTTCCATTTGCGAACGGACCTGAGGCTGACCGATATACTCATCGAGCAACTTGGGGCGGATCGCACGATCCACAATGTCTTCAGGTATCGCGCTGGCAGCTGAAATCAGGCGGTCTGCTTCAATCATCCTTTACCTCACAATGCAGCGCGGAGCGCTTCACGAATCAGGGTTTCACTGCTGGCATCAGGGCGGGCAATTTTACTCACCATGCGGCTGGCTTCCTGCGGTTTATAGCCCAGCGCCACCAGCGCAGCAACCGCTTCCTGCTCGGCGTCATCCGTTACCGGACCCGCAGGTGACGTCAGCACCAGATCGGCCGCCGGTGTGAACAGATCGCCATGCAGGCCTTTAAAGCGGTCTTTCATTTCAACAATCAGACGCTCAGCGGTTTTCTTACCGATACCCGGCAGTTTCACCAGCGCCCCGAGTTCTTCGCGTTCAACCGCGTTAACGAACTGCTGCGCCGACATGCCGGAGAGGATCGCCAGCGCCAGCTTCGGTCCAACGCCATTGGTTTTAATCAGCTCTTTAAACAGCGTGCGTTCCTGCTTGTTGTTAAAACCGTACAGCAGCTGCGCATCTTCACGCACCACAAAATGGGTGAAAACAATCGCTTCCTGCCCAGCTTCCGGCAGCTCGTAAAAACAGGTCATCGGCATATGCACTTCATAGCCTACGCCACCCGTTTCCAGAAGAACCAACGGGGGTTGTTTTTCGAGAATGATGCCTCTGAGTCTGCCTATCACGTGACGCTCCTGCGTTAAGGGCTAAAAAGGTAATGCGCTATCATAAAAAAAGGCTGGATAGATATCCAGCCTCATTTGTCATTAACGTAGTCGACCACGCGCTAAATTCAGCCGGGTATCGCTCATTTGCATGGCGTTCTGGCTGACGTGGCAGTGGGTAATGGCGATGGCCAGCGCATCCGCGGCATCGGCCTGGGGATTTGCCGGGAGTTTTAGCAATGTGCGCACCATGTGCTGCACCTGACTTTTCTCCGCACTGCCTATCCCGACGACGGTTTGCTTCACCTGACGTGCCGCATATTCAAACACCGGAAGGTCCTGGTTTACGGCAGCAACAATCGCCACGCCGCGCGCCTGCCCCAGCTTAAGCGCCGAATCGGCGTTTTTTGCCATAAATACTTGCTCAATGGCAAAGTAGTCTGGCTGAAACTGGGTAATGATTTCCGACACCCCTGCATAAATCAGCTTCAGGCGTGACGGTAAATCATCCACTTTGGTACGAATACATCCACTGCCCAGATAGGTCAACTGTCGACCGACCTGGCGGATCACGCCATAGCCGGTGATGCGCGAGCCCGGGTCAATGCCGAGAATAATGGACATCACGCATCTCCTGTTATTTTACCGCTCAACCACGTCATTCTAACGTAGCAGCAACCTCATCGGAGATTTCGCCGTTGTGGTAAACTTCCTGCACGTCATCGCAGTCTTCCAGCATATCGATCAGACGCATCAGCTTCGGTGCTGTTTCTGCATCCATGTCCGCTTTGGTGGACGGGATCATCGTAACTTCAGCGCTGTCCGCTTTCAGACCAGCGGCTTCCAGTGCATCACGCACTTTGCCCATCTCTTCCCATGCGGTGTAGACATCAATCGCACCGTCATCATAGGTCACAACGTCTTCAGCACCAGCTTCCAGCGCGGCTTCCATGATGGTGTCTTCGTCGCCTTGCTCAAAGGAGATAACACCTTTTTTGCTAAACAGGTACGCAACAGAACCGTCGGTGCCCAGGTTACCACCAGTTTTGGTGAACGCATGGCGCACTTCCGCAACAGTACGGTTACGGTTGTCAGACAGGCATTCAATCATGACCGCTGTCCCGCCAGGACCGTAACCTTCATAAATGATGGTTTCCATGTTTGCGTCTTCGTCACCGCCCACACCGCGCGCGATGGCACGGTTCAGGGTGTCACGCGTCATGTTGTTGGACAGCGCTTTATCGACAGCCGCACGCAGGCGCGGGTTCGCGTCCGGATCGCCACCACCAAGCTTAGCGGCCGTAACCAGCTCGCGAATGATTTTGGTGAAGATCTTGCCGCGCTTGGAATCCTGCGCTGCTTTACGGTGTCTGGTGTTGGCCCATTTACTATGACCTGCCATAAATAATATCTCCAAAAAGCGCGCCTTCTCAGGCGACGTTAATTACAAATTCTTCAATCGCCTGCCGGTTACTCCACGATTTGGTTAGCTGCGCAGCTTCCGCCGCATCAACCCAACGATAGGTCAGATGTTCAGTGAACACGATCTCTCGTTCCGAGGGGAGTGCCAGGCAAAACCAGGATTCCGTATTCCGTTCGATTCCCGGTGCGTAGCGATGTCGTAAATGGCTAAAAATCTCGAACTCCACCGTGCGCTGACAGTCAATTAAGGTCAGTTGCTCGCGGGCAACGTCAATGGTGACCTCTTCCTTTACTTCGCGCATGGCGGCTTGCGACGCGGTTTCACCCTCTTCAAGGCTGCCGGTGACCGACTGCCAGAAATCAGGATCGTCGCGTCGCTGTAACATCAGCACTCTTCCGGTGTCCTTTGCATAAATCACGACTAACACCGAGACAGGCTGTTTGTATGTCATATCAGTTATTCTCGGCCTTCTTCACAACCTGAATGCTCAGTTCCGCCAGCGCAGCGTCGTTGGCAAAGCTTGGCGCTTCGGTCATCAGACACGCGGCAGCCGTGGTTTTCGGGAAGGCAATAACGTCACGAATGTTATCGGTACCGGTCAGCAGCATGGTCAGACGATCCAGACCAAACGCCAGGCCCGCGTGCGGCGGAGTACCGTATTTCAGCGCGTCCAGCAGGAAGCCGAACTTCTCACGCTGTTCTTGCTCGTTAATACCCAGAATACCAAACACGGTTTGCTGCATGTCGCCGTTATGGATACGCACGGAACCGCCGCCCACTTCGTAACCGTTGATGACCATATCGTACGCATTGGCAACGGCCTCTTCCGGCGCGGCTTTCAGCTCAGCGGCCGTCATGTCTTTCGGCGCGGTAAACGGATGGTGCATCGCGGTCAGGCCACCTTCACCGTCGTCTTCAAACATTGGGAAGTCGATAACCCACAGCGGCGCCCATTTGGTTTCGTCGGTCAGGCTCAGATCTTTACCCAGTTTCAGACGCAGTGCGCCCATTGAGTCAGCAACCACTTTCTTGTTGTCTGCGCCGAAGAAAATCATGTCGCCATCTTGTGCGCCGGTGCGCTCAAGAATCGCGTCAACGATATCGGCATTCAGGAACTTAGCAACCGGGCTGGTTACCCCTTCCAGACCTTTCGCACGTTCGGTGACCTTAATGTAAGCCAGGCCTTTCGCGCCGTAGATCTTGATGAAATTACCGTAATCGTCGATCTGCTTACGGCTTAAGCTGGCCCCACCCGGTACACGCAGCGCAGCCACGCGACCTTTGGCATCGTTAGCCGGGCCGGAGAAGACGGCGAAATCAACGGACTTCAGCAGGTCAGCAACGTCAACCAGCTCCATCGGGTTACGCAGATCCGGTTTATCAGAGCCGTAACGACGTTCGGCTTCCGCAAAGGTCATGATCGGGAAATCACCCAGATCCACACCTTTTACTTCCAGCCACAGATTACGCACTAACGCTTCCATCACTTCGCGCACCTGCGGTGCGGTCATGAAGGAAGTCTCAACATCGATCTGGGTAAATTCAGGTTGACGGTCAGCGCGTAAGTCTTCGTCACGGAAGCATTTTACGATCTGATAGTAACGATCAAAGCCAGACATCATCAGCAGCTGCTTGAACAGCTGTGGAGACTGCGGCAGGGCGTAGAATTTGCCTTTATGGACGCGGGAAGGCACCAGATAGTCACGTGCGCCTTCCGGGGTCGCTTTGGTCAGCATCGGCGTTTCGATGTCGAGGAAGCCGTGATCGTCCATAAAACGACGCACCAGGCTGGTGATTTTGGCACGGGTTTTCAGACGCTGCGCCATTTCCGGACGACGCAGATCCAGATAGCGATACTTCAGACGTGCTTCTTCGGTGTTAACGTGGTTAGAGTCCAGCGGCAGCGAGTCTGAACGGTTGATGATGGTCAGATCGGACGCCAGTACTTCAATTTCGCCGGTCGCCATATCGGCGTTGACGTTTTTCGCGTCACGCGCACGCACGGTGCCCGTAACCTGGATGCAGAACTCATTACGCAGTTCGGAGGCCAGCTTTAACGCGTCCGCACGGTCCGGATCGAAAAATACCTGCACGATACCTTCGCGGTCGCGCATATCGATGAAGATCAGGCTACCAAGATCACGACGACGGTTGACCCAACCACACAGAGTCACCTGCTGCCCCTCGTGGGACAGACGTAGCTGTCCGCAATATTCTGTACGCATGAGATATCCCTTAACTTTGCCGCAGGCGGATTGTCACCTGCCTTGCAGATGACGAAGTCGCAGCTTTAGCTGAATGTCACAACTGAATGAAAAAAGGCGGCTATTATACTGGAAATTCTGCCGCACGATAAGTCCGGTACTGACTGTACGCGTGTTTCCTACGCGGGTATTGCGTAATCTCACAAAAAATAACAAAAATTGTCGCCCCTTTCACACACAATCGCGATTAAGGTGTAACGGAATTCTTTTTTGACTGGAGCCACCATGCTGGAACTGAACGCTAAAACCACCGCCCTTGTCGTTATTGATCTACAGGAAGGGATCTTACCCTTCGCCGGCGGCCCCCATTCGGCAAGCGACGTGGTAACCCACGCCGCACGCCTTGCGGCACAATTCCGCGCTCACGGTTCACCGGTAGTGATGGTTCGCGTTGGCTGGTCTGACGACTACGCAGAAGCCCTGAAACAGCCGATAGATGCCCTGGCCCCCGCAAAAGCGCTCCCTGCAAACTGGTGGGACTATCCGACAGCGCTGGGCAAAAACGCCAGTGACATCGAAGTGATCAAACGCCAGTGGGGTGCCTTTTACGGCACCGACCTCGAACTCCAACTGCGCCGCCGGGGCGTTGACACTATCGTGTTATGCGGGATCTCCACCAACATCGGCGTTGAGTCAACGGCGCGTAACGCCTGGGAACTGGGTTTTAACCTGGTGATTGCCGAAGATGCCTGTAGCGCAGCCAGTGCCGATCAGCATCAGGGCAGCATGACGCATATCTTCCCGCGCATTGCACGCGTGCGCAGCGTGGACGAGATCCTGCAAGCGTTATGATCTATATCGGCCTGCCGCAGTGGTCGCATCCGAAGTGGGTGCGCCTGGGGATCACCAGCCTTGAAGAGTATGCCCGCCACTTTAACTGTGTTGAGGGCAATACCACACTCTACGCGCTGCCAAAAGCCGAGATTGTTACGCGCTGGCAGGCGCAAACTACCGATGACTTTCGCTTCTGCTTTAAGTTTCCGGCGACCATTTCGCATCAAGCTGGACTGCGAAACTGTGATGATTTGGTGCAAGAATTTTTCACCCGCATGTCGCCGCTGGAAGCGCGAATCGGGCAATATTGGTTGCAGTTACCCGCCACCTTTTCTCCTCGCGATCTCCCTGCTCTGTGGGCGTTTCTCGATGCGTTACCCGCATCGTTTACCTACGGGGTGGAAGTTCGCCATCCTGAATTTTTTACCAAAGGTGAAGACGAGAAACGGTTCAATCGCGGCTTACACGAGCGAGGGGTCAATCGGGTAATTTTAGATAGTCGGCCGGTACACGCCGCGGTTCCTCACAGTGAAGCGATTCGCGATGCGCAGCGCAAAAAACCGAAAGTTCCGGTCCATGCGGTGGTTACCGCGAGCAACCCAATGGTGCGCTTTATCGGCAGCGATAATATGGAACAAAACCGAACGTTATTTAACGTATGGCTGGCCAAACTGTCTCTCTGGAAGCAGACCACCACGCCGTATCTGTTTTTGCATACGCCGGACATCGCGCAGGCCCCGGAGCTTGTAGATACGCTATGGGCAGATTTACGCAGCGCTCTGCCAGAGATCGGATCAGCACCGTCGATTCCACAGCAATCTTCTCTTTTCTGAAAATGCCACCTATCATAGTCAATGCCAGCAGCCATTTTAAAAGGGAGTTTGTATGGTAAGCGCGCTATATGCCGTACTGGGTGCGTTATTGTTGATTAAGTTCTCCTTTGACGTTGTCCGCCTGCGTATGCAGTATCGTGTGGCTTATGGCGACGGCGGTTTTAGCGAACTACAAAGTGCGATTCGCATTCACGGTAATGCGGTGGAATATATCCCCGTCGCATTAGTGTTGCTGTTATTTATGGAAATGAACGGCGCGGAAACGTGGATGGTGCATATTTGCGGGCTGATGTTAATTGCCGGTCGGCTGATGCATTATTACGGATTCCACCACCGTCTGTTCCGCTGGCGTCGTTCCGGCATGAGCGCCACCTGGTGCTCGCTGGTGCTAATGGTGCTGGCGAATCTCTGGTATATGCCCTGGGAGTTGGTTTTCTCCCTGCATTAGCGCACAATACGCCACTTTATTTTTCCCGGATTTTTACGTTATGTCTCACCGCGACACGCTTTTTTCTGCGCCTATCGCCAGTCTGGGTGACTGGACCTTTGATGAACGGGTAGCTGAAGTCTTCCCGGATATGATCCAGCGTTCCGTTCCCGGCTACTCCAACATCATTTCGATGATTGGTATGCTGGCCGAACGTTTCGTGCAACCCAACACGCAGGTCTACGATCTGGGCTGTTCATTGGGCGCCGCGACGCTCTCGGTGCGTCGCAGTATTCAGCATGACAATTGTAAAATTATTGCCGTCGACAACTCCCCGGCCATGGTTGAACGCTGCCGCCGCCATATTGACGCCTATAAAGCCCCTATTCCGGTCGAGGTTGTCGAAGGGGATATTCGCAACATTACTATTGAAAACGCCTCAATGGTGGTGCTGAATTTTACCCTGCAATTCCTTGAGCCAGCGGAGCGCCAGGCATTGTTGGATAAGATTTATCAGGGGCTGAATCCTGGCGGCGCGCTGGTGCTGTCGGAGAAATTCAGTTTCGAGGATGCAAAAGTGGGTGAGCTGTTGTTCAACATGCACCACGATTTCAAGCGGGCAAATGGCTACAGCGAACTGGAAATCAGCCAGAAGCGCAGCATGCTGGAAAACGTCATGCTGACCGACTCGGTCGAAACCCATAAAGCGCGCCTGCATCAGGCTGGTTTTGAACACAGCGAACTGTGGTTCCAGTGCTTTAACTTTGGTTCTCTGGTGGCACTAAAAGCTGAGGTTGCGGCATGACAGACTTTGGTAACTTTTATCAGCTGATTGCCAAAAATCACCTTTCTCATTGGCTGGAAACGCTCCCGGCGCAAATTGCGAGCTGGCAGCGCGATCAGCACGGCCTGTTTAAGCAGTGGTCGAACGCGGTAGAGTTTTTGCCCGAACTGACACCACACCGTCTGGACTTGCTGCACAGTGTCACCGCTGAAAGCGAAGAGCCGCTCAGCGACGGTCAGCTTAAACGCATTGATACGTTGATGCGCAATTTGATGCCGTGGCGTAAAGGGCCATACTCACTGTATGGCGTCAATATCGACACCGAATGGCGTTCTGACTGGAAATGGGATCGCGTCCTGCCGCATTTATCCGACCTGACCGGACGGACGATCCTGGATGTCGGCTGCGGCAGCGGGTATCACATGTGGCGCATGATCGGTGCAGGCGCGCACCTGGCCGTTGGGATTGATCCGACCCAGTTATTCCTGTGTCAGTTCGAAGCGGTGCGAAAACTGCTGGGCAACGACCAGCGCGCGCATCTGCTGCCGCTGGGTATTGAACAGCTTCCGGCGTTGAACGCGTTTGATACCGTTTTCTCAATGGGCGTGCTCTATCACCGTCGTTCTCCGCTGGAACATCTCTGGCAGTTGAAAGATCAACTGGTACAAGACGGTGAACTGGTACTGGAAACGCTGGTGGTTGAAGGGGACGAAAATACCGTGCTGGTGCCGGGTGACCGCTACGCACAAATGCGCAACGTCTACTTTATTCCGTCTGCACTGGCGTTGAAAAACTGGCTGGAGAAGTGCGGTTTTGTCGATGTCCGCATTGCCGACGTGTGTGTGACCACCACCGAAGAACAGCGCCGCACCGAGTGGATGATTACCGAATCGCTGGCTGATTTCCTCGACCCGAACGACAGCAGTAAAACGGTAGAAGGGTACCCTGCCCCGCTGCGCGCGGTCTTGATTGCGCGTAAGCCGTGATGGATTGCCCGGTGGCGCTACGCTTACCGGGCCTACAACTCCCGTAGGCCTGATAAGCCATCGCCGCCATCAGGCATAAAAGGATAAAAAAAGGCCCCTGTAATTGCAGGGGCCTGGTACGAGCAAGCATCATATTGGGCGACATGATGCAACGGTAAAAATCAGCTGGCCCGATGGTGCGCAATAATCGCTTTCATTTCAGCAACCGCCGCCCCGTCTACCGCATAGCGGGAATATTCATCCGCTTGCGTATCCGAAGACATCGACAACCCCGCATTGCGATAACGCATGGGAGAAGCCAGCCATACTCCGGCAGAACTGTGGACTTCCTGCACCCCGGCGTCGAGGAATAGAGACAAATTCGCAGCGCGAACCCCCGCTCCGGCCATAATGATTGGAGCACCGGGCTGTGCAATAAGTTCCATTATTTTTGTTAAACCTTGCGCAGCATCTGATTTTTGCCCGGAAGTCAGCACTCTGGCGACACCCAAATCAGATAAATTTTTCAGCGCATTTAAGGGGTTGGCACACATATCAAAGGCCCGATGAAACGTGACATTTAGCGTACCGGCTGCCCGCACAATTTTTTCCATGCGCGACATATCGACGTTGCCATCAACATCTAATAACCCGGTTACCAGCCCGGAGAATCCGAGATCTCTGACCATGGCGATATCATCCAGCATGGCGGCGAATTCACCGTCGGTATAGCAAAAATCCCCGCCGCGCGGGCGGATAATCGGATTGACGGGAATATCAATTTGCTGACGAACGGTACGTAATACGCCCAGTGATGGGGTTAAGCCCCCTTCTTTGGGTGCCGAACACAGTTCAATACGATCCGCGCCATTTTTTTGTGCCGTCAGCGCACACTCCATGCTGTAACAGCAGATTTCCAGCAGTGCCATGGTTACTCCTGTTGCTCGCTTGCCACAATCGTTTCAATTGACCATGGATGAAACTTGATAGTCACGCTGCCGTCGCTGACCGCCAGCGTCGGGTTCGGTAACCGCTCACGCTCGCCTTGTGGTGAACTGGTTTTCACAAAGATACCCGGCTGACTCAATCCTTCATCAGAAAGCAACGCCAGCGCTCGCGCATTCAACGTTTCCGGCTCGCCCGGCAGAACAATCTCAATATGCTCCCAACCCTCATGTGGGTAGCGTTTTTCACCCGGCCACGGCAACTCCACAATAGAAAACTGCCAGTGCGCCACGCATACCGGCTCATCCAGTTTGAACAGGCAAATTAGTCTGCCATTGATGATATTTTCCGACAACAGCTGGCCACACTGTTCAAACCCGCGACGCCAGCGCTCTGCGGTGGTGTTTTGATGACAACGCAGAGAGATGTGATCGGCTTCAAGCGGAGCAATATTCAAACCCAGACGGGTGGAAAGTTCAGTTAACGCCTGAGTGAAATGCCCTAAATCTGCGGAAATATCATGCAGTTCTGCAACGGTTTGCCAGTTCGCCATATTGAAAGCTCATATCCATGTTCAAAGCCGCTAATTTACTCTGTTGCGTAGCACCATCCAACCGCTGTTTTTTTCACGGACAAAATGAATGATTATGCGTAATTGCATTGCATCTATTTTAGGCCGCGCGCGGCACGCGCAATGCTGACGGCAATGGGCATTTGCAGTATACTCCCGACCTAAATTCTTAAACTGGCGCGGTGAATTTTGATCCGCTTCATAAATGTAAGGTATTCCGGTGAATATTCAGGCTCTTCTCTCAGAAAAAGTCCGTCAGGCCATGATTGCTGCAGGTGCGCCTGCAGATTGCGAACCTCAGGTTCGTCAGTCAGCAAAAGTACAGTTCGGCGACTATCAGGCCAACGGCATGATGGCAGTCGCTAAAAAACTGGGTATGGCGCCGCGACAACTGGCAGAGCAGGTGCTGACTCATCTGGATCTCAACGGGATTGCCAGCAAGGTTGAAATTGCGGGCCCGGGCTTTATCAATATTTTCCTCGATCCCGCATTCCTGGCGCAGCACGTGCAGCAGGCGCTGGCCTCCGATCGTCTGGGCGTTGTACAGCCAGAAAAGCAAACCGTTGTTGTTGACTACTCTGCGCCAAACGTGGCGAAAGAGATGCACGTAGGCCACCTGCGTTCCACCATCATCGGTGATGCGGCTGTCCGTACGCTGGAGTTTCTCGGCCATAAAGTCATCCGTGCAAACCACGTTGGCGACTGGGGAACCCAGTTCGGTATGCTCATCGCGTGGCTGGAAAAGCAGCAGCAGGAAAACGCGGGTGAAATGGCGCTGGCTGACCTTGAAGGTTTCTATCGTGACGCGAAAAAACATTACGACGAAGATGAAGAATTCGCCGAGCGCGCACGTAGCTACGTGGTGAAGTTGCAGGGTGGTGATGCTTACTTCCGCGAAATGTGGCGTAAACTGGTCGACATTACCATGTCGCAGAACCAGTTAACCTACGATCGTCTGAACGTGACGCTGACCCGCGACGACGTGATGGGTGAAAGCCTGTACAACCCGATGCTGCCAGGCATTGTTGCGGATCTCAAAGCCAAAGGCCTGGCCGTTGAAAGCGAAGGCGCGACCGTCGTATTCCTTGATGAGTATAAAAACAAGGAAGGCGAACCGATGGGCGTTATCATTCAGAAGAAAGATGGCGGTTATCTGTACACCACCACTGACATCGCTTGCGCCAAGTATCGTTACGAAACGCTGCATGCCGATCGGGTGCTGTATTATATCGACTCCCGTCAGCATCAGCATTTAATGCAGGCATGGACCATCGTACGTAAAGCCGGTTACGTACCAGACTCCGTACCGCTGGAACACCATATGTTCGGCATGATGCTTGGCAAAGACGGTAAACCGTTCAAAACCCGCGCAGGTGGCACGGTCAAACTGGCCGATCTGCTGGATGAAGCGCTGGAGCGCGCACGTCGTCTGGTGGCAGAGAAGAACCCGGACATGCCTGCCGACGAGCTGGAAAAACTGGCGAATGCGGTCGGTATCGGCGCCGTGAAGTATGCGGATCTGTCGAAAAACCGTACCACTGATTACATCTTCGACTGGGACAACATGCTGGCCTTCGAAGGCAATACCGCACCGTACATGCAGTATGCCTACACCCGCGTACTGTCCGTATTCCGTAAGGCAGATATCGACGAAAGTGCGCTGGCCAGCGCGAAGGTCATCATCAGTGAAGATCGTGAAGCCCAACTGGCGGCGCGTCTGCTGCAGTTTGAAGAAACGCTGACCGTCGTTGCACGTGAAGGTACACCGCACGTGATGTGCGCCTATCTGTACGATCTTGCCGGTTTGTTCTCTGGTTTCTACGAACATTGCCCAATCCTCAGCGCCGAGAGCGAAGAGATTCGTAACAGCCGCCTGAAGCTGGCACAGTTGACGGCGAAAACGCTGAAGCTGGGTCTGGATACGCTGGGTATCGAAACCGTAGAACGTATGTAATCACCTCGAGTGATGTGAAAGCCCGCGCTATGTCGCGGGCTTTTTTATTTTCCCGAATGACCGCCCTCGTAGGCCTGATAAGCGAAGCGCCATCAGGCCTACGAGAAACGGCTACGTTCACTGTAATTTGTTACAACTCACAAGGAATGACACATTTCCGTAGAGGGATGGAACATCTTTTACCTGTTATCCCATTTACACCTCCGTATCATTAGGCGGCGAATTAATCAGGTGTGGGTCCATGACATTCAGAGATTTTGAGGCGGAAGAGAAACTCTTTCAGCGACGGGTAATAGTGGCCTTTGGCCTGGTGGTCATCTGTTTTGGCATCCTGATTTATAACCTCTACAACTTACAAATTCGCGAGCATCAGTATTACACCACCCGCTCGAATGCCAATGACATCAAAATGCTGCCGGTTGCCCCAATGCGCGGCATCATTTACGATCGCAACGGTATCCCGCTGGTGCGCAACGTCACCTGGTACGATATTTCTGTCACTCCTTATAAAATCAACGATATGGATGCCTTGCTAAAGCAGCTAACGCCTATTGTTGACCTGACCCCTGATGAGATTGACCAGTTTCGCCACGATCTGAAATCCAGTAGTCGCTATCGCCCGGTGGTGCTCAAAAATGCGCTGACCGACGTGGAGATCGCCCGTTTCTCGGTTAATCAGTTTCATTTCAGCGGCGTCACCATCAACAGCTATGAAGATCGCCAATATCCGTATGGCGCAGAGTTGGCGCATGTGCTCGGCTATGTCTCTAAAATCAATGATAGCGACCTGAAAGCGTTGGATAAAAAGGGGCTGGCAGAAAACTACGCCGCCGATCACAACATTGGCAAGCAGGGGATCGAACACTATTACGAAAACGATCTGCACGGCAAAGCGGGTTATCAAGAAGTCGAAGTCGATAACCACGAACGCATCGTACGCCTGATAAAAGATGTACCGCCTGTTGCCGGAAAGGACATCCACCTGACGCTGGATTTACACTTACAGGAATATATTGAGAGCCTGCTGGTCGGTCAGCGCGCCGCCGTGCTGGTTGAAGATCCGCACGATGGCTCGGTGCTGGCGATGGTCTCTAACCCCAGCTATGATCCGAATCCGTTCGTCAAAGGTATCAGCTACCAGGACTACAACACGCTGCTGCAGGATAAAGACCTGCCGTTGATTAACCGCGTCACGCAAGGTTTGTACCCTCCCGCCTCCACGGTCAAGCCGTACATGGCGATGTCAGCATTGCTCAATGGCGTTATCACCCCGCAGACCAGCTTCTTTGGCGCACCAACATGGACATTGCCCGGCACTGAGCGACATTATCGCGACTGGAAAAAAACCGGTCATGGCATGTTGGACGTGACCAAAGCAATTGAAGAGTCCGCTGATACGTTCTTCTATCAGGTGGCGTATATGATGGGCATTGACCGAATCAACAGCATGCTTAGCCAATTTGGTTACGGTAAACCCACCGGCATTGATCTTGATGAAGAGTACAACGGGCTGTTACCGAGCCGCGACTGGAAACAACGGGTGCATAAAAAAGCCTGGTATCAGGGAGACACCATTTCGGTTGGTATCGGTCAGGGATACTGGATTGCCACGCCAATCCAGATGGTGAAAGCAATGGTGGCACTGATTAACAACGGGAAAGTGATTGCCCCTCACCTGTTGCAGGCTGAAGAGAGTGGTAAATCTGTTACGCCTTATCATGCCGCCACGGTACCGTCACAGATTGCCTCTCCCTCCTCGCCCTATTGGGGACTGGTACGCGAGGCGATGTTTGGCATGGCCAATGCGCCGAACGGGACAGGTTATAAATTTTTCCATACTGCACCTTACGGAATTGCGGCAAAAAGCGGGACCTCACAGGTTTTCAGCCTGAAAGAAAACCAGACTTACAATGCGAAGATGATCCCCATCCGCCTGCGTGACCACGTGTTCTACACCGCATTTGCACCCAACAAAAACCCGAAAGTCGCCGTGGCGTTGATTCTGGAAAACGGCGGCAGCGACGGCATTACCGCCGCGCCGGTTATGCGACAGATTATGGATCATCTGTTTGTGCCGCAGGACAAAGCCGCACAAACAGAGGTAACTCAACAAACAGCGCCGTCGGACACCGATATTAAAAATACTTACGCAAGTATTCGGTGAGACACAGCATCGCCATCGCCTGGCCGTAAGGCATGGAGGTCAGCGGAATGTTGCGATAGAACTCGAGATTGTGCCCCATTCCGGTACCGAATGAGGTTTGCAGCAGCTCACCCTCCGGCGAGATATGCTGCACAATGCCTTTGATGGCGAGTTCTGCTACCGCCGCATATTCCTGCCCGACATAACGCTTACGCACCGCTTTCAAAATCCCATAAGCAAATCCGGCGGTGGCTGACGCTTCAAGGTAAGAATGCGGATCGTCCAGCAACGTGTGCCACAGACCACTCTCATCCTGACACGTCGCCAGGGCCGCAATTTGCGCATTCAGTACCTGTACCAGATAGCGACGAACGGCATTATTCTCCGGTAAATCGACCAGTTCGAGGAACTCCGGAATAACAATAGTTAGCCAGCTGTTACCGCGCGCCCAGCGGGCGTTGGCAAAGTTATGATTTCCCTCATAGCTCCAGCCGTGGAACCACAGACAGGTTTCTTTATCCATCAGGTTTTGCACATGTAACAGGAACTGATACGTCGCCTCTTCAACGTACTCGGGGCGGTTGAGCAGTTTGCCAATCTTCGCCAGCGGTAACACCGTCATCATCAACGTGTCGTCCCACATCTGCTGATGATTCTCTTCCGCCAGCGTGATGTGCTGCATACCACCAAAATCGGTACGTGGCATGTCGTGCATCGCCCACTCGGCCCAGGAATCAAGCCACGGCAGATACGCCGGATTGCGCGTTTCTTCATAGCGATACGCCAGCGTCAGAAACGGTGCCATGGTATTGACGTTTTTAGTCGTCGCGCCTTCTGCAAAGCGGTCGGCAAACCAGCCATCGATGATATCGCGCATCGTTTCATCACCGGTTTGCTGGTAATACTGGTACATCCCGTACAGGCCGACGCCGTGCGTCCACTCCCATCCAGCCCACCCTTTGGTGTCAATAACGCGTCCGTCGTCCAGTCGCAGCAAGAACTCACCGCTCTCATCATGAATATTGACCAGATTATGCGTCACCTTCTTGATGAGCGTTTTTAACTCATCTCTGGCAATAAAATGTTCAGGCTGACGTAACAACGGGCTGTGTTTAACCGGATAAACAATCATTTACTTAACCTCTGTGCAATGTCGAATTCAATGCTGAGCCATGTTGCAGTGATGGCGCAGCAGGTTTATTACGATTCAGGTAACCAATATTGTTGTTACCCCAAAGTGATTCATACGGCATGCCTGACAGCATCTCTACCGTTGCACGTCCTTCAGGGGTAAGCCCTTCTGGCATGGGGCGCCCGGACTCACGCATTTTTGCGGTCTCTTCACGCAAGGTGCTATGTGTTTGCAGATTCAGTTTGAAACGCAGGGACACCAGGAATCCCAGCGCCAGTACAATCAACGTACCGCAGCTCAGAATGAACAGAATGGTATGGCTGACCGCAGCAGGTTGTTCACTCTGCCCGGAGACAAAACCCGATAACTGCATAACAATGCCGACCAGCATGACGGCCCCCGCCTGCGAGGCTTTGCGCGTTAAAGTCATGATGCCGGCAAAGATCCCTTCCCGACGCTGACCGGTGATCACCTCGTCGACATCGGCGATATAGGTGTAGGTATTCCACGGAACATAATTGATGCCACCACGTCCCAGGCCCGCAACGGCGGAAACCAGCAGCAATAAGGCGTACACATCACTCAGCCCGGCGTAATACAACACCGCATAAGAGAGAGAACTCAGGCCAAACAGCACCACCACCATCCGGTAAGACGGGGCCGGTCCAAAGCGAATGCACAGCGGGATCATGGCGATAACCGCAATAAACTGGAAGATAGCCATGGTGCCCAGCAGGTTCGACGCCATAGAGGCTTCCTGCATCAACACAAACACCACATAGTAGGTAAAGACCGCGTTGAACACGTCCTGCGCGATATAACCACCAAGGTACATGCCCAAATGTTGACGGAAAATGCGGATGCGCAGCGTCGAACTTAGCTCAGTGAAAAGGCGACTCATGCTCTGACGAAAGGTCAGGCTTTTCTTTTCTTCTTCAGCGCGAAGTGCCGCTTCGGTCCATTCTTCACGCGGACGTTCCCAGGTAAAAAACCACACAAAGGTCAGCATCAGCGCACACAGCACCGAAAACACCAGGCTGGCATAGAAAAATGAAACAGGATTGTGTTTACCAAACAGCGTCAACAGTACGCCAGGTAAGAACGAGGCCAGTATGGCTGACATCTGGGCCATAGAAATACGCGCGCCAGAAAACTTGGTTTTCTGTTTAAAATCATCGGTCATTTCCGGTACCAGCGTTTCATACGGCACCAGAATCATGGTGTAAACCACATCAAACACCAGGTAGGTCAGCAGGTAGTACCAGAATCCCATGTCGCCGACCCACATCAGGGAGTAGCTAAAGACACAGGGGATCCCCAGCAGAATAAAAAACTTACGTCGGCCAAAGCGTTTACCAAGCCAGGTCGAGCCAAAATTATCCGTTAAAAAGCCCATTAATGGGCTAACCACCGCATCCAGCACCCTGGCCGTCGCAAAAATAAACGTCGCCTCAATAGGCGTCAGGCCACAAAAAGTGGTGTAGAAATAGAGCAACCATGCGGCGGTCAGCGCCGTGGTCCCTGCGCCTAAAAAGTCACCTGCCCCATAGGCAAAATAATTTACCAACCCAATTTTACGTGTTCTCATTGCCGTTACCCCTGCACATTATTGGGAGGCCCCGCAATCCTCACTTCGACGCAGGACGTCCTTACACGGTCACAGTAAAAGTTAACCGCAAGGGAAACCTTTTTATTTCTGCCAGGGATAATCGCGAAATGGCAACAGCACAAAGAGTCCGGCAACGTAAGTCACCTATTTTATAAAACAGCGTTTCTTTTAAATCAAAGTGGCGGGTCAAAAAGTGCGAGACAGCCAGCAGTTTCATCTGCCAGCTGCGATGAAGAAGAGATAATTAACGGTAGTTGACGATGACCTGATTACTTTGCACCTGTAGGGCCGGGATCAGGCGACCGCCGCCGGGCACCTCCCAGACAAAATGCATCGGCTCCACGGCAGGTACGTTATTAAATCCGTGAGTGGTGCCGCTTTGCCCGTCCAGCTCAACGCAGCGCGACTGCGAACATAAACGTACCCGCAGCCCCGCAGGCGTAGGGCCATTCAGCTCATAGCGCCAGGCAACCAGCGTCATCAATCCCGAGACCGGTTGACCAGAAACCAACGGTGCAGATGAAGCCGACTGTCCGCGATAATTTAACGTAATGCCCATGCCGCTAGCCTGCCAGGCCCCTTCTCCGGCGGCCTGCACCGCCAGAGGAAACAATAACAACCACAAAAACTTATGCATTATTTACCTCCAATGGTCGCGGTCATGCGGATATGGCGGTTATCGGAAAGCTCCAGGTTCGACAACACCACCAGCTGCGGTATGCTGCGGCGTAAAAAACGTGCCAGCAGCGGCCTTAGTGCATGGTTAACCAACAGCACTGGCGGCGCGCCCAACATTTCCTGGCGCGATAACGCTTCCTGAGTTTGCGCCAACAGTCGGTCTGCCAGCCCCGGTTCCAGGCCGCCGCCCCCTTGTAAGGCCTGCAGCAGCAAGCGCTCAAGCGGCGTATCCAGACCAATAACCTGAACTTCGTCGTTCCCCGGGAACCATTGCTGGGTAATCGCCCTTCCCAACGCCACGCGGACCACGGCAGTGAGTTCATGCGGATCGTTTTGCAGCGGCGCATGTTCAGCCAGCGTTTCGAGGATGGTGCGCATATCGCGAATCGGCACTTTTTCATCCAATAAATTCTGCAACACTTTATGTAGCGTGGTCAGCGTCACCACGCCAGGCACCAGATCCTCAGTCAGTTTCGGCATTTCCTGCGACACGCGGTCCAGCAATTGTTGCGCCTCCTGACGTCCAAACAGTTCGGCGGCAAACTGGCCAATCAGGTGATTCAGATGCGTGGCGACGACGGTACTGGCTTCCACCACCGTGAAGCCCTGGATTTGCGCCTGTTCTTTTAGCGCACTTTCAATCCAGATAGCGTCCAGGCCAAAGGCCGGATCAACCGTTTTCTCACCCGGCAGCGATCCCGCTGCCGTACCAGGGTTGATGGCCAGCCAGCGTCCCGGATAGGCATCCCCGCTGCCAATTTCTACCCCTTTCATCAGGATGCGATAGCGCGCAGGCTGCAGATCCATATTGTCGCGGATGTGCACCACCGGCGGCAGGAAGCCCATATCCTGGGCAAATTTCTTACGAATACTGCGAATTCGTCCCAGCAACTCGCCATCTTGCTGAAAATCCACCATCGGGATCAGGCGATACCCCACTTCCATCCCCAGCGAGTCTTCCAGTTGGACATCGTTCCAGGTCGCTTCCACCACCGCATTATTTTCCGGCATTTTGATCGACTGAGGTTCCGCAGGGGCTTTTGTCTCGCGACCGCGCAGCCACCAGGCCAAACCCAATAGCGCTGCGGTAAACATCAGAAATACCAGGTTTGGCATGCCTGGTACCAGGCCCAGTAAACCGAGCACCGCCGCACTGAGCACCATCACGCTGGGGTTACTGAACAGCTGGGTGACCATCTGTTCGCCGACATCCTGATCGGTACTGACGCGCGTCACGATAACGCCCGCCGCGGTAGAGATAACCAGCGCCGGGATTTGGGCGACCAGACCGTCACCGATGGTCAGCAAGGTGTAGCTTTCAGCCGCACTGCCCATACTCATACCGTGTTGTAATACGCCGACCAGCAGGCCGCCGACCACGTTAATTACCATGATCAGAATACCGGCAACGGCGTCCCCGCGAACGAATTTACTCGCACCGTCCATAGAGCCGTAAAAATCAGCTTCCTGGGTCACTTCTGAACGACGTTTTTTGGCTTCATCTTCCCCAATCAGTCCGGCATTGAGATCGGCGTCAATCGCCATCTGTTTACCGGGCATACCGTCCAGCACAAAGCGTGCGCCAACTTCGGCAATACGACCGGCACCTTTGGTGATAACCATAAAGTTGATGATGACAAGAATGACGAAGACCACGATACCGATGGCAAAGTTACCGCCCACCAGGAAGTGACCGAACGCTTCAACCACCTTCCCCGCCGCCGCCGAACCGGTATGCCCTTCCATCAAAATAATACGCGTCGAGGCAACGTTCAGCGCCATGCGTAATAATGTGGTGAAC
>OJJJ01000321.1_pt1 | contig 27383 bp, 22 predicted proteins | sample 1596311 | NCBI WGS metagenome assembly OJJJ01 (sample SAMEA4350140, study PRJEB24818) | metagenome | biome: human; feature: gut; material: faeces | place: Denmark | collected 2013-09 | reverse complement strand
CTTTGAAATATCGGCGCTATTTTAGTCAGCGCCGACAAATCGTAAAGCCAGCCGCGGCGTTCTCCTGACCGCGTGGCTGTAAACCTTTTTGTTCACTGTCTTGTCAAACACGCTTGCCAGAATATGGCTGGGGTTGACAATGTGTTACGCCATAAACCAGTAGTAAAAGAGGCCGACCTTTAAGCCGAGGATCACGATGTAGGCGCAGCAGTATTTCATGGTGCCAGACATAATCTGGTTCGCCTGGCCTTCCATTTTGGTGGCGGAAACCGCAATGGCGATGCTCTGCGGGGAGATCATTTTCCCGCCCGTCGCGCCGGAGGTGTTGGCCGCCGCCAGCCAGTTAGGGTCAATATTCAACTTGCTGGCAGCAATGGTTTGCAGTTTACCAAACAGAATATTCGAGTTGGTGTCGCTGCCGGTGACAAACGTACCCAGCGCGCCAATGACCGGGGCGAGAAAGACATACGAGCCGCCGGTCAGGTCAACAATCGACTGAGCCAGCGTGGCGATAATACCGCTGAGATCCATCACCGTGGCCAGCGCAACAATCGCCATAATGGCGACGATCGAGTTCTTCAACTGGAAAATGGTTTTGACAAACACTTCCAGCATCCCGCGCGCCGAAGCCCCTTGGATAAAACCGCCGATCAGGGTCGCAAAGATGATCAGCATCCCCGGCGTGGTGACCCACTCGATTTTCAGCGCCAGCGTTTTACCGTCGGCGAGGGTGAAATGCAGCACCGAAGCCAGCTGTGATGCTGCCGCTTTTACCGCCGGGAACAGCGGCGAGCACAGCAGAATAAAGATAAAAATAAACAGGTAGATGGAGCCGACCCGGAACAGCACCTTCGCCGAGCGCGGTGTGGTTTCCCGGGTATGGCTGGTTTCAATGCGCCATTCGGGGGCGGTTTTGCCGTTGCGCAGTCGACCAAGAATGGCGACGGCAAACAGGCTGACCAGGCTGCCGGCAAATGCAGGGAGTTCTGCGCCAAGGTGGATAGCGACAAAATACTGCGGCACCAGCGTGGTAATACCGCAAATTAGTGTGATGAAGAACACGCCGCGAATCGCCTTCAGGCCACCGCCGATAATACAAATAATCACAAACGGCAGCAGAATATTAAACAGCGCCAGCTGCATAATAATGGTTCCGCCGAGGGTGAAAACCGGCAGGTTAACCTGTTCAGCGAGAATTGAAACCGGAATACCCACCGCGCCGAATGCCGTCGGCACGGTATTGGCGACGAGTGAGGCGATGGCCGCTTTGAGCGGATTGAATCCCAGTGCGATCAGGATGCCGATAGGAATGGCAACCGCGGTGCCGTAGCCAGCGGCGGCCTCAAGAAATCCGCCAAAACACCACGAAATAAGCAGTACCTGGATGCGTTTATCTTCACTAATACTGGCGAGAATATCGCGCAGAATATCCAGCGCTTTGGTGGCCTGCATCACGTTATAACTGAATATCGCACCGAGGATCACAATCACAATCGGCCATAACCCTTTGAGTGCACCATAGCCCACGGAGGCTTTCAAATTCTGTAACGGCATATCCCAGAATATCGCCGACAGCGCGATGGTAAAGGCCAGCGTAATCAAGACTGAATAATGAATCGGCATTTTTAATTTTAGTATTAAAAATACCATAAGCAGCAAAGGAGAGAGGGCTAAAACAAACATAATATATTCGTTCATTACTATTCCTGATGGGTTTATTAAACCTTATTTGTATTTATGGCGGGAAACTTACATGGCTGGATAAATAAAATATGCAAACTGAATCGCTTCAGTGGATAAAGTAATTATGATTAATGGTTTTGTAACTATTGTAAGCTTTTAATTGATGGATAATGCTCTGTAAATATCTTTGGGCGCAAAATGGGTACCTATAAATAGTTATATAATGGTCTGTGTAATAATGATAGGGACGGGCGGGTAAGTCGTTTTAAACGGTTTTTTGATTTCTGATAATTGTGGTTTTCAATATAAAAATGTGAGCGAGGCCGAAAGAAATAAACCAGGGTATTGCATGTAAGTAATGATTGGGGGATTATTTTGTTTTGTCATACAAATGAATGTATCGCCATTTTCGATTGCCCTGATATAAGGAGCGGAGAGCCGCCCTCCATGAAAAACACTGATAATAAATCCTTTTTGACTGCACTTACCCAACGGGTTGGCCCCGCCTACGTCCTTACCGATCCGTCCAAAACGGCGCGTTATCGCAAGGGCTTCCGCTCGGGTCAGGGCGAGGCGCTGGCGGTGGTGATCCCCGGCTCTCTGCTTGAACTGTGGCAGGTGCTCAAGGCCTGCGTGGAGGCCGATAAAATCATTCTGATGCAGGCCTCAAATACCGGCCTGACGGAAGGCTCCACGCCGAACGGCAAGGGCTACGATCGCGACATCGTTATCATCAGCACGCTGCGCCTCGACAGTCTGCATGTGCTGGATGAGGGCAAGCAGGTGTTGGCGTATCCGGGCACCACGCTGTATTCGCTGGAGAAGGCGCTGAAGCCGTTTGGCCGCGAGCCGCATTCGGTGATTGGCTCCTCCTGCATTGGTGCGTCGGTGATTGGCGGTATCTGTAATAACTCCGGTGGTGCATTGGTTCAGCGTGGCCCGGCGTACACCGAGATGTCACTGTTTGCCCGTGTGGATGAACAGGGACAGCTACAGCTGGTCAATCATCTGGGCATCGAACTGGGCGAGACGCCGGAACAGATCCTCGCCCGCCTGGATAACAACGCGATTGCGCGTGCTGACGTCAGTCATGACGGACGCCACGCGCACGACCACGACTACGTGACCCGCGTCAGAGACGTTGATGCCGACACCCCGGCGCGCTACAACGCCGACCCGGATCGCCTGTTCGAATCCTCAGGCTGCGCGGGGAAACTGGCGGTGTTTGCCGTGCGTCTGGACACCTTTGAAGCTGAGAAGAATCAGCAGGTGTTCTACATTGGTACCAATCAGACCTCGGTGTTGACGGACATACGCCGCCATATGCTGGCGACGTTTACACACTTACCGGTCGCCGGTGAGTATATGCATCGTGATATCTATGATGTTGCAGAGAAATACAGCAAAGACACCTTCCTGATGATCGATAAACTCGGCACCGACAAAATGCCGTTTTTCTTTAATCTGAAGGGGCGCACCGAGGCCATGCTGGAGAAGGTGAAGATTTTCCGCCCGCACTTTACCGACCGCGCAATGCAGACATTCAGTCATTTTTTCCCGAGCCATCTCCCGCCACGCATGAAAACCTGGCGTGACAACTACGAGCATCATCTGATGCTGAAAATGGCAGGGGACGGCATCGGCGAAGCGCAGGCGTGGTTAACCGAGTACTTTAAAACGGCAGACGGAGATTTCTTTGCCTGTACCCCGGAAGAGGGCAGCAAGGCGTTTCTGCACCGCTTTGCTGCAGCGGGAGCCGCCATTCGCTATCAGGCCGTTCATTCTGATGAGGTTGAGGATATTCTCGCGCTGGATATTGCGCTACGCCGCAATGATACCGAGTGGTATGAACATCTGCCGGCTGAAATTGACAGTCAGCTGGTGCATAAACTTTATTATGGCCACTTTATGTGCCATGTGTTCCATCAGGATTATATCGTTAAAAAAGGCGTTGATGCGCACGCGTTAAAAGAACAGATGCTGGAACTGTTGCGCCAACGCGGGGCGCAATATCCGGCAGAACATAATGTTGGCCACCTTTATAAAGCGCCTGAAAATCTGGCGCGGTTTTATCAGGAAAATGACCCGACCAACAGCATGAACCCGGGCATTGGTAAAACCAGTAAACGTAAAAACTGGGCCTGACGAAAAGACAATAAAACAGTAAAGGTCAGGTATCACCGTTTTATTAATGGCCAGTTTTTATTATTGAATTATTACTGGGCGGCGATGTGCCGCCGGTTTTACAAGGCAATGAAGCAATGGGGTATTTATTGTGAATGTAAATTTCTTTGTCACCTGTATTGGTGACGCGCTGAAATCACGGATGGCACGCGATTCCGTATTGTTGCTGGAAAAGCTCGGCTGCCGCGTTAATTTCCCCGAGAAGCAGGGGTGCTGCGGTCAGCCCGCCATTAACAGTGGCTATATCAAAGAAGCCATCCCGGGGATGAAAAACATGATCGCTGCGCTGGAGGATAACGACGATCCGATTATCTCTCCGGCAGGTTCGTGCACCTATGCGGTGAAAAGCTACCCGACGTATCTGGCCGATGAACCTGCATGGGCATTGCGCGCCGAAAAGGTTGCCGCGCGCATGCAGGATCTCACCTCTTTTATTGTCAACAAACTGGGCGTCGTGGACGTCGGTGCCAGCCTGCAGGGCAGAGCGGTTTATCACCCTTCGTGCAGCCTGACTCGCAAGCTGGGCGTGAGAGAAGAGCCGCTCACGCTGTTGAAAAACGTACGCGGTCTGGAGCTGTTAACCTTTGCCGATCAGGACACCTGCTGCGGATTCGGCGGCACTTTCTCGGTCAAAATGGCCGAAATATCCGGCGAGATGGTGAAAGAGAAAGTCCTGCATCTCATGGATGCGAAACCGGAGTATTTGATTGGTGCCGACGTCAGCTGCCTGCTGAACATTGGCGGCCGACTGCAGCGTGAAGGCCAGCCGGTCAAAGTGATGCATATTGCTGAAGTGCTGATGAGCCGCTGAGGGGAAAGAGATGTCGATAAAAACCAGCGATGTAGAATTTAAAACGCGCATTCGCCAGCAAATTGACGATCCGATTATGCGTAAAGCCGTGGCGAACGCGCAGGGGCGCATCGGCGCGAACCGGCAAAAAATGGTCGATGAGTTAGGGCACTGGGAAGAATGGCGCGACCGTGCCAGCCAGATCCGCGACCACGTTCTGAGTAACCTCGACGCCTACCTGTATCAACTCTCCGAGAAAGTGACGGAAAACGGTGGTCAGGTGTTTTTCGCAAAGACCAAGGAAGAGGCTACCCGCTACATTTTGCAGGTCGCGAAAGCGAAAAATGCGAAAAAGGTGGTGAAGTCCAAGTCGATGGTGACCGAAGAGATCGGTGTTAACCACGTGCTGCAGGATGCCGGTATTCAGGTGATCGAAACCGATCTGGGCGAATATATTCTCCAGTTGGATCAGGATCCGCCTTCGCATGTGGTGGTCCCGGCTATCCATAAAGATCGCTATCAGATCCGTCGCGTGCTGCATGAGCAGATGGGCTATGACGGTCCGGAAACGCCGGAAGCAATGACCTTGTTCATTCGCCAGAAGATCCGCGAGGATTTCCTCAGCGCTGAAATTGGCATTACCGGCTGTAACTTCGCGGTGGCGGAGACCGGCTCGGTTTGCCTGGTCACCAACGAAGGTAACGCGCGGATGTGTACCACGTTACCGAAAACACACATTGCGGTGATGGGCATGGAGCGTATCGCGCCGACGTTTGCCGACGTGGACGTGCTGATCACCATGCTGGCACGCAGTGCGGTGGGCGCTCGTCTGACGGGCTATAACACCTGGCTTACCGGGCCGCGCGAGGCGGATAACGTCGACGGGCCGGAAGAGTTTCACCTGGTGATTGTGGATAACGGTCGCTCGCAGGTGCTGGGTTCTGAGTTTCGCGATGTGCTGCGCTGCATCCGCTGTGGAGCCTGTATGAACACCTGCCCGGCGTATCGCCATATTGGCGGGCACGGCTACGGCTCTATTTATCCAGGGCCTATCGGGGCGGTGATCTCTCCGCTGCTCGGCGGCTATAAAGATTTTAAAGAACTGCCTTACGCCTGTTCACTGTGCACGGCCTGCGACAGCGTTTGTCCGGTGCAGATCCCGCTGTCAAAACTGATCCTGCGCCATCGCCGGGTAATGGCCGAGGAAGGGATTACCCCGAAAGCGGAACGTCGGGCGATCAAAATGTTCGCTTATGCCAACAGCCATCCAGGGTTGTGGAAGGTCGGCATGATGGCCGGTGCCCACGCGGCGAGCTGGTTTATCAATGGCGGTAAAACGCCGCTCAAGGTTGGCGCGATTGGTGACTGGATGGAAGCGCGCGATCTTCCTGATGCTGACGGAGAGAGTTTCCGTAGCTGGTTTAAGAAACATCAGGCGCAGGAGAAAAAGAATGGATAACCGTACCGCGTTTTTAAACACCGTTGCCCAGGCGCTGGGCCGTCCGCTGCGGCGGGAACCGCAGGCCGAAGACGCGCCGGTGAACAACTATGCGAACGAGCGGCTGACCGAACTCAGCCCGCAGCAGCGCTGCGACGCGTTTGTGCAGTTTGCCAGCGAGGTGATGCTGGCGCAGTGCGAACTGACCCATGAGGCGCAGGCCCCTGAGGTGGCGTTACGTCTGTGCCAACAGCTGGGGCAGCAGCCGGTGGTGGTTAGCGGCGACAGTCGGCTGGCAGAACTGGGGATAACCGATCGTTTGCAGCGAGAGTGTAATGCTGTGGTCTGGGATCCGGTGCGTGGAGCCGAGAATATTGTTCAGGCCGAGCAGGCGAAAGTTGGCGTGGTGTATGCCGAGTATGGCCTGACGGAGTCCGGGGGCGTGGTGCTGTTTTCCGCTCCGGAGCGCGGGCGTTCAATCAGCCTGTTGCCCGAGTCCTCTATTTTCGTGCTGCGTAAAAGCAGCATCCTGCCGCGTGTGGCGCAACTGGCGCAGGTTCTGCATCAGAAAGCGCAGGCCGGTGAGCGTATGCCGTCGTGCATTAACATCATCAGCGGGCCCAGCTCAACGGCGGATATTGAGCTTATCAAAGTGGTCGGGGTGCATGGTCCGGTGAAGGCGGTGTATCTGATTATTGAAGATTGTTGAGATTCGTGAATAAGACCGCTCTGGCGTTGTAGCCCAGAGCGGGATGACATTCCGCACTCTGCGGACTCTCCTTTCGCAAGGGATCGCCTGAAAATGGCGTCCTGGTCCGCGCTTTCCTCTGCGGTTTAACGTCCCTGCACCTGTTTTTTCTGCTGATAAAATAGGCGTACAACATTGTTTCCAGTCACCGCAAGTGGCGATTTTTACGCCGTTCCATGGCTGGTAAAATTGATCTAAATCAATATAAATCGACTTATTTTTAAAAGCGAAAGAATGCAATGTTTACTAAAATTTTACCTTTCCGTGCTTATTTTTCGACAACGCAGGCGACAACGCAGTGAGAATCAACGCGATTTACGCAGCGGATAGCACCGAAAATCAATGCAAAAAGGCATATAAAAACAGGGGTTTTAGGTAAAAGTAGACATTAAGCACGTTATGTAACCTATTGGCTGGAATGATGTTTTGATGGCACATTGTTAGCCACGCGGTAGACGTCTTTTTTTTAATCTAATGAGTCACAATGAATGTGCGTAAAGTAAAAATTACACATTATTCTACAATCAAGTTATCTTTCATTTGAAATAGCGTTCCACTTTTAAGTGATTTATTAACAGTTTCATTACTATTGTGCATTTTTTTTGCCGTTGACATGTTTTTACACTGGCTGCATATTTCATCGCCATAAGCGTATTATTGCGTTCAGGAGATGACAATGCCTTCTCGAGATTATCCCGATAGTCGAAAAGCCAGAGGTACCCGCTCGAAAGATATGGTTCTTTTAAGTGCGCGTGTCGATACCTCTTTGTGGGAATACGTTCGCACACTGGCATTTGAAACACGAAAAAGCAAACAAGATATTATTGCTGAAGCATTAATGCTACATCGCTCTATTAATGAGAGTGACTCTCAGTAATACATGCTGTCACGCTCTGTCTGGGTTTTATTTATATTCCCAATAATGATATATGCCTTGCTACGTCCTTAATAATTTTACTGGTGTGTTATTTGTTTTCCCCTTGTTCAATAGGGGGCTTTTTTATGTTGGCGCGCCGCCCGCATAACAAAGTTGATAGCAAAATTCACAATTAAAAGTGAGTAAAAAAATGAAAAAGACAGCAGTGGCATTAGCCGTGATGGCATTAGGGGTAACGTCCGTTCATGCAGCGGAAATTTATAACAAAGATGGCAATAAACTGGATTTGTACGGCAAAGTTAAAGCCGTACATACCTGGACTGACGGCACCGACGCCGACGGTACTTATGCGCGTCTGGGTTTTCGTGGTGAGACACAAATTAACGATCAGCTGACCGGTTATGGCCACTTTGAAAGTCAGTTTGATGCCGCTGGAGCAGAAGGTTCTCAGGATGGTATTAAAACACGTCTCGCGTTTGCTGGCCTGGATTACGGTCACGACGTTAGCTTTGACTACGGTCGTAACTACGGTGTCGCTTATGACGTGGGATCTTACACTGACGTTCTTTCAGAGTTCGGCGGTGATTCCTATGAAAATACTGACCGCTTCCTTACTACACGCACTTCTGGCGTTGCAACACTCCGTACCAAAAATCTGTTTGGTGCCGTTGATGGTGTAAACCTGGCGGCGCAATACCAGGGTCAGGATGATACCGATGCGGACCCGGCTAAACAGCACGGCAATGGCTACGGCTTCTCTCTGGGTTATGACAACATCGCGGACTCTGGCGTGTCTGCCATCGCGGCTTACTCTACCAGCGCGGTAACTGCTGAGCAGAAACAACAGGGCTGGGAAGGTGATAACGCTGAATTCTGGGGTGCGGGCCTGAAGTATGATGCCAATGCTGTCTATGTGGCGACGATGTACGGTGAATCCCACAACCTGATCCAGAATGCCAACAAAGCGCAGCACTTTGAAGCGATGGCGGCCTATGTGTTTGATTTTGGTCTGCGCCCGAACGTGGCTTACGTCCACTCACGTGACACTGACAACACTGACCTGACCGAGTACGTGGCGCTGGGTACCGATTACTACTTTAACAAAAACATTGTGGCCGATGTGGGTTACAAGTTTAACCTGCTCAATGGCCAGGACGGTGACAACGAAGTTGTTGCTGGCCTGACCTACCAGTTCTAAGTTTTTGTTATGTCATGAAAAAGGCGTCTCTAGTCAGACGCCTTTTTTACATTGCTTTTCCTGTCAGACTGGCTGCTGTGGGTTGCCACGCACTTCGCTAAATAACCACTTCCAGATCCCCACTTTTACCCATGCCACCACGCAGAAAATGAGATAAAAAAGGGGTTTATGCGTAATCGAAACGCGCATTACTTCCATCAGATCTACATGTAAATTTCCGGCGATGGCCATATTAATGACGAATATAGAGGCAATGGTACTGGCCAGCAAAATAAGAATCGCTTTGACGGTGCCTATCTCTGGCCACTTTCCGGCAGCCCACTGCCAGAGAAAAATCGTGGTGAGTAAAAATATAATAAACAGCCCTGCGGCCCCGAAAAAGCCGAAGTCTTTATAATCCTTCATGGTGCTAAATAAGCTGATGATAATAATTAACCCAAGTATGATTTTTTTAAACCACGACATGTACTGTTCCTGAATATGCTGTTGATGTTGTATGGATATGTCCATTTTTACTCATTTTATGTTTATTCTACAAATGAGTTAAGACGGATTATAAAGTGTCTGAAAAATGAATTATTGGTTATTTGTGGATTATGAAATGTTGACATTTAATTGCGGAGTAATCCGAATTTAAGATTTTTTAGAGGGGGGTGCTTATACTTCTTTAGGTGTAAGAGAACGCTGTTTATAGCATTGTACTGCACTAATCAGTGCAGCAAGAAATAGCGCCGCTGCACCACACAGCGTAGCGTTGATAATGGCGACAGCACCGCTTCCCAGCAGGCTGGTTAATAGCGGCCCGAGAATTTGCCCAATGCCGTACGTCAGCGTCACCAGTCCCAACAGGTTAATGTTTCGCGGCACGCTGAGTTGGCGGGCGAGCGGCATCACCAGTGAGGTGGTTCCCATAAAGGTTGCGCCAAAACCAATACTGCTGAGAACCAGCAGGAACAACGAGTCGCTGGCAAGTGTTAACACCACGCAGGCGCTTTGGGTCAGCAGATTGGCTGTCAGGCATTGCAGGACTCCCCAACGTTTCGCCGCCCATAGCCAGCCGAAACACCCCGGAATGATTGCGATGCCAACCAGCGACCACAGGTGTACGGTCAGCAGTGGCGAACCGGCATTTTTCGCCATCAGCGGCAGGTAAGTGGCGACAATGATGTAGCCAAAACCGGCCAGCCCGTAAAGCAACGCCAGCAGCCACCATGACATCGGTTGATGCGCGGATTTTGCCAGTGGTACGGCGGGCAGCACGCGGTCACGAGAGGGGAGCAGCACGACCAGCAGCAGAAGGAGTAAGCCAGAAAGGACTCCGGCACCCAGCCACAGCGTGTGTGATGACAGCGCAAAGCGTAAACCAGCGATGACATACTCATTACCGAGAAAAATGCCGGTCCCTACGCCGGAGAACAGGGCCGCAATCACAAACGGATGACGGGTATGCTGCAGAACCACCATCGAACCAAAGATCATCATGCCGGCACTGGCGACACCTGCCAGAAAGCGGATCGCCATCATCAGTGCAGGCTGAGTAAAAAACGCCATCGCCAGGATAAGTCCGGTGGTCGCGAGCGCAGAGGCTAATAGCATCGGACGCAGGCGTGAGGGCTGGTGGAACAGGCCGAAGGAAAACAGCAGGCTGCCTGCCAGATACCCGGCGTAGTTGGCGCTGGCAATCCACGAGAGTTGGCTGAAGGTAAACTGACCTTCAGTCAGCAGCACCGGCAGCATTGGCGTATACAGAAAGCGGCCAATGCCCATGCCCAGCGTCAAGACCAGCAGGCCAAACAGCGCGATGCGGATGGAATGATGATTTGAACCAGGACTTCCCTGCGGCATGCAGACGCTCACTTCACGCTGTTACGTTGATATTTGTTATATTACATATGCAAATGATAATTTAAAGTTAAATAATGCGGGTTTTACCGTCAGAGGATTTTCTTCAGGTCCATTTCTTCCTGGATCCGTTCGCTGTAGGCGATATGGGTGCGGATCGCCTCTTCAATACCGGCGTTGTAAAACGCAGGTCCCAGTTTTTCGATAATAAAATCAATAAAGAACTCGGCATCGAACTGCTCAAGGTCGAGATCGAAGTGGTTGCTGCAATACGTTTCCAGTTCGTTGCGCAGGCGATCGCGCTCCGCGGATGACAGGGTGATTTCAGCCATTTTTTCTCCTTAAAAATTCGGCAGCGTGAGCAGAGACGGTAGTTGCGACAACAGATATAACACCAGCCCGATAGAACCGCCAACCAGCGTGCCGTTGACGCGAATAAACTGCAAATCTTTGCCGATGTTGAGCTCAATTTGTTGCGACATCTCCCGTGCATCCCAGCTTTTGACCGTGTCGCTGATGTGGCGGGTCAGGAAGGCAGCGAACTCCGGTGCGACTTTTTTCGCAGCCTGCTCCAGGTGTTCATTCAGCGACGCGCGCAGGGCACCATCGGCAACCAGCGTTTCGCCAAACCACTGTCCGGCGCTGGCAATGCGTTGTTTCACGCGAGAATCATCGGCGTTAATGTCGGTTTTCACCCACTGACGCAGATCCGCCCACAACTCGCCGAGATAGCGGTTAAAGGCTTCGTCCTCTTTTAAGTAGCTTTTGAGGCTTTCTGCACGTGCGGCCATGTCAGGATCGTGTTTGAGCTTATCGATCAGGTTCAACGTGGCGCGATCGAAGGCGTGGCGGATCTGATGCGCCCGATCGTGACTGATGTCATCCAGCAGGGAGTTGACCGCATCAGAGACCAGCTCGGCGCTGTGTTCACCGAGCCATTCGGTTGGCAGGATCTTCGCTTTGAGCGGATGTTCGGTCTCCAGCCAGCGCACAATCTGCTGGGCGATAAACGCCCGCGAACTGTCGCGCTGTAGCAGGGCGATCAGCTGCGTAATCAGCGTGTCGAGCAGCACCTGGTGGCGGTTGTTTTTGGTCATGCTTTCCAGCATTAATGCGCTGGTGCCGGAGAGATCAACCTTGTCGATAGCCTTATGCACTGCGCGTTTGATCAGCCGCTGGATGCGGGCGTCGTCGGTCAGTTCGAGAAATCCGCTCATGATCTGCAGCAGATGCTGGCCGATGCGCCGGGCATTTTCCGGTTGGCTGAACCAGCTGCCAATGAGCAGCGCCGGTTCATGGCGGCGAATCAGCGCCACCAGTGACTGGGTGTCGAGGAATTTTTCCTGCACGAACTGACCCAGGTTTTCGCCGATGCGGTCTTTATTACGCGGGATAATCGCCGTATGGCGCGAGATAAACGGGATCGGTACCCGGCGAAAAAGCGCGACCACGGCGAACCAGTCCGCCAGCGCGCCTACCATCGCCGCTTCGGCAATCGCTTTGATCCCGAGCACCCAGAAGTTGGGCGGCAGAAACAGCGTGATGACGAAGGTCGCGGCAGCAATCAGCAGCAGAGAGAGCGCCAGTCGCTTGGCGCGTTTGAGTTCAGCAATTTTATTCATAGACTTAAGGATAGAGCCAGACGGGGGGAACGTGCAAAAATTGTGCTGTATATCCCATTTTTAGATGGTGAGGTTTTATCCGGCAACGTTTAAAGCAGCGGTACCAGGCAGAAGTTAGGGTTTATTATCAATAATCAAAATGTGTCATTAATAATCAGATTGGATCATTTTTATTCAAAATTAATCTTTATCACAATTTTTATCATCCCTCCTGGGTAGCATAGACACGGACTTTCAGTGTTATTTTCATATATAAGGGGTGATAATTTTATGAATTTGCATGATTTGTTTACAAGAACGCCGCCTGAGCGCCGTCATTATGGTGTCGCTGTCTTGATTGGTATTGTTTCTGGCGTGCTTTCTGCATTTGTTAAATGGGGGGCGGAGGTGCCTCTTCCACCCAGGACATTTTCTTTAGGGCGAAATGAGTTTAACCCACCCTATCTTTTTCTCAGGGACTATTTAGGGATTGATCCCACGCAAACGGTCTATACCTTTTCTGAGCATGTGATCAATCCCGTTATGGTCACGCATATTATATTTTCATTAGTGTTTGCAGTGGGTTATTGCGTTGCGGCTGAAATTTTTCCGAAAGTTAAACTTTGGCAAGGTGTGTTAGCGGGATTGATCGTGACAGTGGCGGTTCATGGCCTCTTTATTCCTGCGTTGCATCTTTCGCCGCCATTGTCTCAGCTACCCTTTGATGAATACGTTTCTGAAATTGTGGGGCATATTTTTTGGTTTTGGGTGATTGAAATGATTCGTCGCGATCTGCGTAATCGGATCACACATGAACCCGATGCTGAAATCCCATTACCGTTCGCCAGATGACCAAAAGTAGATGTCTTATTATGGATTGCCCCCGACAGGTAAACACACACAGTGGTGTTCACGTTTGGGGGCGTTCACAGACGATTAGCCCTCGGTGACGAGCGTCGTGGCCTCGTGCTGACGTACCCGCTTCAACAATCCGGCGAGCGTGAATACCACGACAATACCTGCGACAACCGCCAACAGGTGAAACGAAATCCTGCCGCCGTTAAACCACAGCCAGCGCCCGATCTCGACAGAAACCGCCATTACCATCAGGATCACCATATTCAGCGACGCGGAGACCGTGCCCTTCGGCAGGTTGTTGGAAAACAGCGTAAAACGGAACAGCGTCGGGAAAATCATCCCGATACCAAATGCATACAGACTGGTGCCCAGCACCGACCACAGCCAGACGTGCGGCCAGAGTAAATTGCCACCAATCAGTATCGCCAACCCGCTCAATTGGACAGGTGCCGCCCGCCAGACAAAGCGCGGCCTTGTCGGGTCCTTCACAAATCGCACCACCACCATATTAGCGACGATAACCGCCCCAAATACCGGAGCCTGCGCCCAGGCAAACTGCGAGGTGGTCATGCCGCCCGCGTCGATCAGGATCACCGGCGATACCGCCACCCAGCTCATCATCGGGATGTAGCTCAGCGACAGCGTGGCGGCCCCAAACAGGAACACCCGGTTGCGAAATACATCGCGAAAATCCCGCAGTACGCCGCGTGCGCTGAACGGCACCGAGCCGCGCTGCACCGTTTCTGGCATCGCCAACAGCAGGCCAATAAAGGCGACCAGGCCCATCGCGGCAATGATGGCAAACAGAACCTTCCAGTGGACAAAGTGCATCAGCGCCGCCCCGGAGAGCGGGCCGATGACCGGTGCCACCAGCACAATGGAGGTGATGATGGCCATCAGCTTGATGGCCTTTGTCTGGCCAAATGCCTCCTGCACCGTGACGTAGCCGACGGTGGCGATAAAGCAGATGCTGGTGCCCTGCACAACGCGTGCAATCAGAAACTGCGTCATTGAGGTGGTGAACAGTGTGGCCGCGCAGGCAAGGGTGAAGATAAGCGCGCCGGTAATCAGCACCGGTCGGCGACCAATTCGGTCAGAAAGTGGCCCTAATAACCACTGTAACGCCATCCCACCCGCCAGATACAGGCTAACCGCAGCCGGAGCCAGGCTGACATCGGCGTTGAAATCTCGCACCACATTAATGATGCCGGGTTGGATCAGATCCGTCGACAGATAGGCTGCGAAGTCGTACAGAATCAGCGCGATGGGGAAAAACAGCGTGGTGGCACGTTGCGAGAAAAACGCGAAAATCCGTTGCATAAAAACCGCTCCTTGTCGGGAGAAAACCCTCAACGGGAATAGCGAGATCGCACCTCGGGTAGCGTCAGTTGAATGGAAAATAGACATCCGCAGTGTAATGCGAATGGGCGCGTAAGCAAACGCGTTTTTGCGGGGAGTGTTCTGAGAAAATGTCTGCCTTGCAGAGGGCGGTATTTACTGTGGATAGTGCCTCGCAGACATAAAACGTGTTGAATGAGAGTCATAAATTTAGCCGTTATAGTCGCGCCATCTTTTTCCTCGGACGATGGATCTCCATGAAAAAAACACCGACTTCAACCCCGCATGATGCGGTCTTTAAAACATTTTTACGTCATCCGGAGACTGCCCGGGATTTTCTACAGATTCATCTCCCTGATGCGTTACGCGAAATATGTGATCTGCAGACACTAAAGCTCGAGTCTGACAGTTTTATTGAGGGGGATTTACGCGCGTATTACTCCGATGTGCTGTGGTCGCTGAAAACGACGGAAGGGGATGGATATATTTACGTAGTGATTGAACATCAGAGTACACCGGATGCGCATATGGCGTTCAGGTTGATGCGCTATGCGATTGCGGCCATGCAAAAACATTTAGATGCCGGACACCCGCAATTACCGCTGGTGGTGCCGATGCTGTTTTATCACGGCGCTAAAAGTCCGTAACCCTGGTCACTGTGCTGGCTGGATGAATTTGCCAATCCAACATTGGCTCGTCGGCTTTATGCCGCAGCGTTTCCGCTGGTCGATATTACAGTTATTCCGGACGATGAGATTGTGCAGCATCGCCGTATGGCGCTGCTGGAATTAATACAAAAACATATCCGTCAGCGCGATCTTATGGGATTGGTCGAGAACATTGTTTCTCTGTTAGTTACCGGGTCCACTAATGACAGCCAGCTCAAGACGCTGTTTAATTATATTTTGCGAACCGGCGATGCACCTCGCTTCAATACGTTTATCAGTGCGATTGCCGAACATTCACCGCAACATAAGGAGCATTTGATGACGATCGCGGACAGATTGCATGAGGCGGGATTTAAAAAAGGATGGCAGGAAGGCAAACAGGAAGGCAAGCAGGAAGGTAAACAGGAAGGTAAACAGGAAGGGCTGATGGAGGGGCGGCGTGATGAAGCATTGCGTATTGCCCGCACCATGTTGACCGACGGTATCGATATCAACACGATACAAAAAATTACCCGACTGTCCGCTGAGGATATCCAGGGTTTAAGCCATTAGATAGAGGCGAAGCCGGGTGTGCCGATTTACTCTATCGCCACCATCACCGCCTCTCCGAGTTTCTGCATCACTTCCCGGTGCTTTTCGTCTGGCGGTAGCGCGCAGTTGATGCGTACGCAGTTGCGATACTTTCCTGACGCCGAGAACAGCGAACCTGGCGCGACCTGGATTTTCAGGCGGCAGAGCTGTTTGGCGACGCAGACCATGTCGACCAGTGGTGGCAATTCGACCCACAGCATAAAGCCGCCTTTTGGTCGGGTGACGCAGATCCCACAGGGGAAGTATTCCCGTACCCAGCAGGTGTAGATTTCCATATTGCGTTGGTAAATCTGGCGCATGCGCCGGACATGGCGATGATAATGACCCTCGCGCACAAAGGTTGCCGCCGCCAGGTGCGTGGCGGGAACGCTGGTGCCGATGACGGCGTATTTCATGTGCAGCAGTTTGTCATAATAGCGACCCGGAACCACCCAACCCACGCGCAGACCCGGCGCCACGGATTTGGTAAACGAGCTGCATAGCAACACCCGACCGTCGCAATCCCAGGAATGAATTGTGCGTGGACGCGGATACTCTGTAGCCAGTTCGCCATACACATCATCTTCGAAAATCACAATGTCGTGACGCTGGGCGAGGGTGAGTACCGCTCGCTTGCGGGCATCCGGCATAATAAATCCGAGGGGATTATTGCAGTTGGGAATCAGCAGCACCCCTTTAATCGGCCACTGATCCAGCGCCAGCTCCAGGGCTTCAATACTGATCCCGGTATCCGGATCGGTCGGGATCTCAATCACTTTGATGCCAAGACCGCGTAGCAGTTGCATGGTGCCGTAATAGGCGGGGGATTCCACGGCGACGATATCGCCGCGCTGGCAGACCGTCAGCAGCGCCAGCGACATTCCGCTCTGGCTGCCGCTGGTGATTACGATATCGTCCGCACTGACCACCGAACCTCCGTCCAGCATCAGCCGGGCTATCTGTTGGCGCAGTTCCCGACAGCCGGGCAGCTCGTCGTAACCCAGCACCGCGCGCAGATTATGCTGCGCCACGCGGCTTAACTCGCGCCACAGCGGTTTCAGGCTGGGTTGATTAATGTCGGGAACGCCGCTGCTGAAAGGGACGATTGATGTGTCTGCGTGACCTGCCAGCATGTCCAGCACCTGATCCCACTGGGTTATCTCCACCGGACGCTGTACCGGGCGCGACATTGGCGGCACCGGCGGCTGCGCTTTACGCGGGGCGACAAAATAGCCGGAGCGCGGCTGCGGGGTGATCAGCTGTCGCTGTTCCAGCATCTGATATGCCTGCTGTACGGTGCTGATGCTGACCCCATGTTCCTGACTCAGGCTGCGCACCGACGGCAGCTTTTCGCCATGGCGATACAACCCCTGCTCAATGCGTTCGGCCAGCAGACTGGCCAGATATTGGTAACGCGTCATGCTGTATCCCTTATGGGTACCATACAGATCAAAAAACCAGTACAGACTGGCGTGAAAAAGGCGATGCAGGATCCTTTTTAACCAATCTGTATGTTAAATAAAAGTACTTTGTGAATCTGTATTGTATCCCCCTGGATCCGCGAAGATAACGTCTCAGATAAGACGGGGGGGCGGGTATGGAATTTCATGAGAACAGAGCAAAGCAGCCATTTATTGGTTTGGTGCAGGTCTGGAGGGCGATTAAACGCGGGTATCTGCGGGCGCAAACGCGGCGCGTATTGCAACAGATGAGCGATGAGCGGCTAAAGGATGTCGGGCTGCGACGCGATCAGGTGGAGTAATTGTTCTTTCATCGACAGAGGCTGTCAGTGCCGGATGGCGGCGTAACCGCCTTATCCGGCCTACGGGAGAGAGCTTTGTAGGCCCGGTAAGTGTAGCGCCACCGGGCATCAGGGAGATTATTTCTGTCTGCGCGGCTTCGCCGAAATTACGTCGATAAACTCCTGTACCTGACGCTGCTTACGCGCGGACAGCTTGCACACCCGACGCAGCGACTGCAATAACGCGGGTTCTTCCGGCTCCGGCAGCTTTGCCGTTAATACAATGCAGCCTGGCATCACTTTGATATCGAATGGGGTGCCGGTGGTAAAACCGGCGGCTTCCAGCCACTGGCCTTTCATGATAATCGCCGGGACATGCGTGTAATCCGGGTAACGGCTCGCATAGCTGACGGTACCCAGACGGTTATTTGCCGGTGGGACTTCTGGATCGGTGAATTCTGCAATAGAATGCGGGGTAGTCATAATGGCTATTCTCTCTAAATAGTGATTGTGATTAGCGAGGCGCTCGTGTTGCAGCACGGGCGTCTTGCGAAAAATACCTGGATATATCATCAGGGAATAGAAGGAAAGTCCAGCTGAAAATGAATGAAAATAATGGCATGGATGCGGGGATGGATTATTTCTGGTGATGGGAATAAAGCGGCTATTTAGCCGCTTTATTGGTTTCTGGGGGCGGGTTAATTTATGGCAGCGTCGGTGAGGGCGTCGGCCAGGTGGAGCTGGGTTTGTTGGGCTGATTGAATGTGAGATTTTGCCTTGTCACAAAAGGCATCAATAGCTGCTAGCTTCATGAGGATTTTTTGCTGTTCATTATTAGGTGGAACTGTAACAAGAATATTTGAAAAACTCTCAACATTAAGTTTCGGCATTTTTATCCTATTCTCAGCTTGTCTGACTTGTATGAGAAAAAACTCCGATAATATTGATTTTAATAAATAGCTACTGTCAATAAAACAATCCAGTGGATACATGTCAGCGCTACATAAACCATCATACTCGGCTAAAAATGCTTTTGATAAAGATGGACGAATTTTAGAGTAAACAATCTGTCCTTTGTAAAACCGACTATTTGGTCCTTTTACACCCGACTCTTTTACCGTTCTTTTGGCGGTGACTTTCCCTGTACCTTTCTCAATGATATCTGGAGCTACCTGTGGCAGGGCTTGGTATCCATCAGGTGCGACTAATTCTGGGCGAATGTTTACTAAATTACCAATGCGACACCATTCCCATCCATCCGGCAGTTCAAACGGTTTTTCCTCATCGTTAATCGGCGGCAACGGTTTTTGCTTTTTAATTTTCCCGTCTTTCACCAGTTGCGCTTTCTCCTGCGCAATACGTTTGAGCAGTTCAGAGGCCGGTTCGTCGTTCGGATCCTGCGGCACCAGTTTGCCCATCACCGCCAGTTGCAGAATGGTCTGTTTTAAGGCGTCAATACTGGCTTCGGTGGTAAATAGCGTGTCGAAATGCTCGCTGATACGCGCCCAGTTTTCGGCCAGCTCATCGGCGTTCTGGCTGTCGGTTAGCGTGGTTAGCAGGGTTTCAACCAGCTGTTGATGGGCGTCCAGACTGGACAGGGAGTGCTGTTCCAGTTGGTCGCAGAGGGATATTAACTCAAATACTGTATTTTTTATCTTTTCTTGTTCTATCTTTGGTGGAAAAGGAATCAATGTATGCTTCAGATTTGATTGAGTAATCTGATTTATTGTGGTTGTATCAACTCCGTCTAGGTTACGTCTAAATGATGGAGAATCTAAGAAAATTTTGACGTAATTATTATAGTTACATCTAAATATTGCCATAAAGGCACCGAAGGCCATTGGTTCGGAAAGTGAATTAATTAGAGCATTTTTCCCTACAAGGGCCTTACTTCCATTTCTTGCACAAATTAATAGATCTCCATCTTCAACATAAGATGAACTTTTTATTTCCATGCCTGAAACACGAACTAGATCCGTAAAATCTAATATACCATTTTGTATATTAGATGATCTTAATACTGGAGTGCCTGTTTCTTTTATGTTATTAGGTGAATAAGTTAAGCCGATATTAGTTTCACCAATGTCTCCCAGTCGCACCCACTCCCACCCCACCGGTAGCTCAAACGGTTTCTCCTCCTCGCTAATCTCCGGCAGCGGCTTGGGCTTTTTAATTTTCCCCTGCTTCACCAGCTCGGCCTTTTCCGCCGCAATACGCTCCAGCAGCACCGACGCCGGTTCATCGTTCGGATCCTGCGGCACCAGCTTGCCGCGAACCGCCAGCTCCAGAATCAGCTCGCGCAGCTTCTTAATACCGTACAGGTCGATCTTACCCGAGCTGCCGCGCCCGGCCGTGGAACGGGTTTTCAGCGCCGTGGTCCAGGTATCGATATGGTCGACAATCAGTTTTTCCACAGTCATCAGTTGGCCTCCTTACCGGAGAGCGCCGCGCCGAGGATATCGCGCAGCTGGTGGCGCAGGGTCTGGATTGCTTCCTGCTGCTTTGCGTACTGTGTGAGCAGTTCGTCCGGATCGTGGCTGACGGTTTCCGCCTGGTGCGGGTTCTTGATATCGAGGTTAAAGTTGCGGGCAATCACCTCGTCGATGCTGACCTTCCACGCCTGTTCATTCTCGACGCGGCTGGCGAAGCCGTCGGCCTCGTTGCCCCACCAGTCGATCTCGGCCTGGAATTCTTCAAACTTCATCGGTTTGGTTTTGCTGTAGTTCTTCACGCCCGCCGGGTACGGGTGCTCGTAAAACCAGATGTCTTTGGTCGGCTGGCCTTTGGTAAAGAACAGCAGGTTGGTTTTGATCCCGGTGTACGGGTTAAACACGCCGTTCGGCAGACGCACGATAGTGTGCAGGTTGCACTCCTCGGTGAGCAGCTTTTTGATCTTGGTTTTCACGCCTTCGCCAAACAGCGTACCGTCCGGCAGCACCACCGCCGCGCGGCCGTTTTTCGCCAGCACTTCAATAATCAGTTGCAGGAACAGATCCGCCGTTTCGCGGGTCTGCATTTCTGCCGGGAAGTTCTTCTCGATACCGTCTTCTTCGGTGCCGCCGAACGGCGGGTTGGTGACGATGACATCCAGCTGTTCATCCCACGACGACAGCGGCTTGTTGAGGGTGTTGTCGTGACGAATTTGCACCGGCACTTCGATGCCGTGCAGCAGCATATTGGTGGTCGCCAGCAGGTGCGGGAGCTGCTTTTTCTCCACGCCGTGGATTTGCTGTTGCAGCGTCTGGTGATCGGCCACGCTCTGCACATATTTGTTTTTTACATGATCGAACGCGCAGGCGAGGAAGCCGCCGGTGCCGCAGGCCGGGTCCATTATCGACTCGCCGAGCTTCGGATCGACGCGATCGACCATAAAGCGGGTGACGGCGCGCGGGGTATAAAATTCACCGGCATTACCCGCCGATTGCAGATCTTTGAGGATCTGTTCGTAAATGTCGCCGAACAGGTGGCGTTCGCTGGCGCTGGTGAAGTCAATTTCGTTGAGTTTGTTGATCACCTGACGCAGCAGCGTGCCGTTTTTCATGTAGTTATAGGCATCGCTGAACGCCTGTCTGACCACAAAGCCACGCGGGTTTTTATCGATAGGTGCAGTGAGGTTTTTCAGCGCCGGGAACAGGTCGTCGTTGACGAATTCCAGCAGGGAATCGCCGGTAATGCCCTCGGCGTTCGCCGCCCAGCTGCGCCACAGGTAGCGCTGCGGGATTGGATACTGATAGTTATCCTGCTCCAGTTCCAGCGCCTCTTCCTGGGCGTCAAAGATTTTCAGAAACAGCAGCCATGAGAGCTGACCGAGACGCTGCGCATCGCCGTCTACGCCGGCGTCTTTGCGCATAATATCCTGTAAGGATTTGATCACTGAGCTGATTGACATGATGTATTCCATGTTTCATTAACAATAAGGCCTTCTGCTACGCGGTGGCAGCAGAAGGCGCAAAAGGGGAGTGGTTACGCGGAGCGGGGCGGTAAATGGTAGATTTCGCTCTCCAGCTCGCTGATGGCCTGATTATACCCGTTACGGTCGCCGAATCCGCTTTTAATGATCTCCGGCAGCGTACCCATGCTGTCGAACGGCTTGAGCTTCAGCACCTGAATACTCTCTATTTCCTGCACGCCCGTATCGGCGTATTTATCCAGCAGCGTATTCAGCACCGCCTGCGCGGCGTCGGAGTATTTGGTGAAGTAGTTGCGCTTGCGCACGTTCTCCGCCCGCTCTTTGCGGGTTAACGGCGGCTGACCATACACCACGTGACATAACATGTCGAACGGGTCTAGCTCTTTACCGACCTCTTCCGCCAGCACTTCCCAGATAATCCCCTGCTGCTCCAGTTCCCTGATGATGGCCTCTTTGCGCTCGGCGTCCTGCCACTTGCGGGTGAAATCATCCAGCGAGGCGTACTCTTTGAGCAGCGTTTTGCGGGTGTAGTCTTTGAAGGATTCAGTGACCAGCTTGCCGTCGGCATCGTAATACTGCACACGTTGGGCAATCACGCCGACGGCCACGCCGTTAACGTGAAACTTGCGCACTTTGTTCTCATCTTCGTCCGGCAACGGGCCGACATCGTCTGTACCGGTAACGGTATACGGCGCGGGATCTTCATCGGCCCCGGTGATGTCGTCTTCGGCCTCTTCTTCGTGCTCGTCGAACTGCTCCTCAAAATCAGAGTCCGGGTCGGCGATATCTTCCGGCGTGGTGTCCATCACCTTTTCCGGGATGCCGTCGAAGCGTTCATCAGCGAACAGTTCGGTGGCCTTTTTGAAGTCGAGGATGGTGAACCACAGCTTGCCGTAGCGTTCATCGATGCGGGTGCCGCGACCGATGATCTGCTTGAATTTGGTCATCGACTGAATGTTTTGGTCCAGCACCACCAGTTTGCAGGTTTTGGCATCCACGCCGGTGGTCATCAGCTCGGAGGTGGTGGCGATAACCGGATAGGCTTTTTTGGGGTTAATAAAGTTATCCAGTTGGGCTTTGCCAATGTCGTCATCGCCGGTGATTTTCATCACGTACTTGTCGTTCTTTTTGACCTGTTCCGGGTTGAGATTGACCAGCGCGCGGCGCATCCGCTCTGCGTGATCGATGTCGTTACAGAAGATGATGGTTTTATCCATCGGGTTGGTGCGTTTGAGGTAATCGGTGATGGTTTTGGCCACCAGTTCGGTACGCTCATCAATCACCATCGTGCGATCAAAATCTTTCTGGTTGTAGATACGGTCGTCGATCAGCTCACCGTTTTTATCCGTCTGGCCTTTGGTCGGGCGCCAGCCCTGGAGATCAACGTCGATATCGACGCGCACCACTTTATAAGGGGCAAGGAAGCCGTCTTCGATGCCCTCTTTGAGCGAGTAGATATACACCGGGTCGCCGAAGTAATCGGTGCTGGAGACTTCATGGGTCTCTTTCGGCGTGGCGGTTAAGCCAATCTGCGTGGCGGCGCTGAAATAGTCGAGGATTTCGCGCCACGCGCTGTCTTCCGAGGCGCTGCCGCGATGGCATTCGTCGATCACAATCAGGTCAAAGAAATCCGGGGCCACCTGTTTAAAGGCTTTTTGATCTTCTTCCGGGCCGGTGATGGCCTGGTACAGCGCGAGGTGGATTTCAAATGCCGGATCGATAGTGCGCCCGGTGACCTTGGTCATCGCCGTGCCAAACGGCAGGAAATCGTTGTTTTTGGTCTGATCAACCAGAATGTTGCGATCGGCGAGGAACAGGATCCGCTTCTTACTTTTCGCTTTCCATAAGCGCCAGATAATCTGGAAGGCGGTGTAGGTTTTCCCTGTTCCGGTAGCCATCACCAGTAGAACGCGGTTCTGCCCGGCGGAAACGGCTTCAATTGTTTTGTTGATGGCCTGTAGCTGGTAATAACGCGGCGCTTTGCCGCTGCCGTCGTCGTAGTAGTCCTGGGTAATTACCGGAAGCTGGGCTGCGGTATAACCTTTCCAGAGGCAATATTTCTGCCACAGTTCTTCGGGGGTTGGAAATTCATCGAGAGTGATCTCACGCTCAATCGCCCCGGTTGAGGTTTTATCGTGGAAGATAAAGCCATCACCGTTGGAAGCAAACGCAAAGGGAACGTCCAGCAGGTGGGCATAACCCAGCGCCTGCTGCATGCCTTTGCCGATTTCATGTTTATTGGCTTTCGCCTCAATGACCGCCAGCGGCATGTTTAATTTGTGGTACAGCACGATATCGGCAGATTTCACCGTTCTACGCGCCGCGACTTTGCCGCGCACGATGACCTTACCGTCCCGGAGTTTAACCTCTTGTCTGATTTGCGTTGTGTTGTTCCAGCCAGCATCAAGGATAGCGGGCATAACGCATTTGGTGATGATGTCTGCTTCCGTCAGGGTACTCAGGTTCAGGTCAGCCATGTCCGTTCTCTACCGATAATGGGATTGCTCTGATTTTACACATTATTGTTATGCAAGCCATGAACAGAAATGGCTTTGCTACAGCGCCTTGCACCTTATTCAATCTCCAGCTCGTCAAACAGCTGCAAATCCACGTCCAGTAACTCGACCGCATTGCTGCGTCGAATGCCGACGTTATTTTCAATCAACAGCTCCAGCAGGCGATCGCCGTCGATTAACGTAATCGGCGCGGCGCCGGGGAATAATGCGGCTTCCGGGCAGCTGGCGGCAAATTTCCCGGTGGTGATCAGCGTGCCGCGAATGGCTTTGTGGTAGGGCAGTGCGCCGCGTAGCTGATCGATATATGGTCGAGTAATGGTGTTCTGCATCCGTTTTACCTGCACCACTTCGGTAATGGTGGTGATGCCCACCTGAACCTTACCAATCACGTCCACGCCTTTATCACCTGAGGCTTTGGTCACTTCAACCTGTTCGTAGCCCATCGCTTCCAGTAATTGCCCGACCAGATGCTCAAACTTGTACGGATTCATGGTGCTGATTTGCTCGCGCAGCAGTTCTTTTTGCTGTTCGTTATAGCGCTTCACGGCTTCCAAAAGCTCTTTACGCGGATCGCTTTTTCGCGCTGGCAGCGCTTTTCCGAGCCAGGCTCGCCCGGCATCGGTGATGCGATAGCTCATACCTTCGCGGTTAACCATTTCGCGGTCGATCAAGTTATTGAGGCGGGAGTAGAGTGTGCTCTTAACGGAACTGGCAGAAGCGAATTTGGAGTGCTGGTGCAAAAAGGCCTGCCATTCGGGAAGTAAATCCGCGCGACGCGACATTTCCCGACCAGCCAGCAGTTCCAGAAGCTGCAGGATGCCTTCCTGATCGTCAAGCGAACGCAATGTCTTTTCGTCATCATGCAGAAATTGTTGCCCACGGGGAGTGGGTTGCCAGGTATCATCTGGCGTGCTTTTCATCAGGTCAAACTGCGGATAGTTGAGGAACAGATAGCAGCCGTAGCTGTGGCGTGGGTTCAGGATATGGTTATCGGTATCCCAGATACGGCGGGCGATTTCGGCATCTTCACCTGACAAGCGCTCGCTGATCCACAGATCCGGTTCGGACCAGTCAACGGGTTGTTGCGGTGTGCCGGTTTGCTCGTGAATGGCGGTAATCATATCGCGCACTGCTTTCAGGGAATAGCCTGAAACGGCTTTCATCATCGCTTTTACCTGGGCGTAGGTCGGAAAAAGCGGGGTAATCACTTTGTAATTTTTCACGTTGGTCCCTTAACGAGTGCAATGGCAATAGCTTGCCACAGCAAATGAAAAATTCCATGGGATGAATCACTTATCGGGATGAAAACTGCCAGTGCCGGATGGCGGCTGCGCCTTATCCGGCCTACGGGAGAAGGCTTTGTAGGCCCGGTAAGCGCAGCGCCACCGGGCAAATCATCAGGGGATTACTTCTTCAATCCCGCAAACGCGGCTCGGATCTCATCTTCCGGCAGGTTAATACCGATAAACACCAGCTGGCTGTGCGGCTGTTCGTCGCCCCACGGGCGGTCCCAGTCGGCGCTGTACAGGCGCTGGACGCCCTGGAACAGCAGGCGGTTGGGTTCGCCTTCGATCCACAACATGCCTTTGTAACGCAATAGTTTCTCGGCAGATTCCAGCAGCAGGTTTTCCATCACCCTGGACACATCACTGATATTCACCGGGTAATCCAGTTCGACGACGATCGAGGAGATATCGTTTTGTTTGTCGGCGATAAAGTGGAAACGCGGTTTGGCGCTGACCACGTTCTCTTCCAGCATAAAACCGTTGGTGTCGAACAGCTGCGCGAGGTCGATGTCGCCATGGGTGACGGTATACACCGGGGCGCGGGCGTTGATGCGCGCCAGGCGCTCACGCAGTTTCTCGCTTTCACCTGCTACGTCGGTTTTGGTCAGCAGGATGCGGTCGGCGTAGCCAACCTGCGACTGGGCGATGGTGAACTGGTTCATCTGTTCGTCGGCGTGCACCGCGTCAACCAGCGCGATCACGCCGTCCAGCAGGTAGCGTTCGCAAATCACTTCATGGGAGAAAAAGGTCTGAATAATCGGGCCGGGATCGGCCATGCCGGTACACTCAATCACCAGACGGTCAAAATCGATCGCCCCCTTGTCGAGGTTGTCGAGCAGGTCTAACAAGGCGTCTTCCAGTTCACTGGAACGGGTGCAGCAGATGCAGCCGTTGGTCAGGGTTTTGATCTGCGTGGCGCGGTCGCCAATCAGCTGATCGTCCACCGAGACTTCGCCGAATTCGTTTTCGATAACGGCAATTTTGTAACCGTGCTGCTCGTTGAGAATATGGCGCAGCAGGGTGGTTTTACCCGCGCCGAGAAAACCGGTGAGTAGGGTGACTGCAATCGGGGTCATTCATTTCTCCTTCTAACAGCAACTGCTTCCGCCGCTACCGTAGCGGGCTTCCTGGCGCTCGCGGAAGAATTCTTCGTAGGTCATGTACGGCTTATCGGGATGGTTGGTCTTCATATGCTCGACGTAGTTGTCGTAGTCCGGAATACCAATCAGCATTTTTGCCGCCTGACCGAGATACTTTTTTGCCTGACCTAAAGTACCAAACATTCTGCCGTCCTGTTAATGAATAAAGCCGGATGGCGGCTTGCGCCTTATCCGGCCTACGTTAACTGCATTCTGTAGGCCGGGATCGCTACGCGCCTCCCGGCATCAGGTTAGTGGTGTGAAGAGGTCTTCACGCCGCCTTCCGGCACCGGTACATACGGCGTCTCTTTATCAGAGCGGCCGTTGATGGCGCGGGCTTTCTGCCAGGTACGGAACCCGTAGAAAATGATGCTGTACACCACCACCAGGAACAGAATACTCAGGCCAGCGTTGGTGTAGTTGTTGATGACGATATGGTTCATGTTGGCAATCTGCTGTGCGGTCAGTTCACCGCCGTTAGCAATCTTCTCTTTGTACTGACTTGCCATGAAGAAGAAGCCTTCCATCTGCGGGTTGGTGCTGAACAGTTTCAGACCCAGCGCCCAGGTGGTGCAGATCAGCAGCCATACGGCCGGAACCACGGTGACCCAGATGTATTTGGTGCGCTGCATTTTAACCAGTACCACGGTGCCGAGAACCAGCGCCACGGCGGCCAGCATCTGGTTAGAGATACCGAACAGCGGCCACAGGCTCTTCACGCCGCCCAGCGGGTCAACCACGCCTTGATACAGCAGGTAGCCCCACAGGCCTACGCAGCCCGCAGTACCCACAACACCGGCAACCAGGGAGTCGGTTTTCTTCAGGAACGGGACGAAGTTACCCAGCAAATCTTGCAGCATAAAGCGGCCAGAACGGGTACCGGCATCCAGTGCGGTCAGGATGAACAGCGCTTCAAACAGAATACCGAAGTGGTACCAGAAGCCCATGTCAGCCATCGGCAGCACTTTGTGGAACACGTGCGCGATACCGACAGCC
>OJJJ01000317.1_pt1 | contig 27670 bp, 28 predicted proteins | sample 1596311 | NCBI WGS metagenome assembly OJJJ01 (sample SAMEA4350140, study PRJEB24818) | metagenome | biome: human; feature: gut; material: faeces | place: Denmark | collected 2013-09 | reverse complement strand
CACCTGGCGCGCATTGAGCGCGAATGCGGGCGCGACGTGGGATCAACCCGCGTCATGGCCGCGATTGAATCGGCAGTGGGCGTGATCAACGCCGTGGCGATTGCCCGCAGCTCTCCGCGCTTAATCGGCATCGCGCTGGCCGCCTTTGACTACGTGATGGACATGCAGACCGAGCGCGGCGACGGTACCGAACTGTTCTACGCCCGCTGTGCTGTGCTGCACGCCGCCCGCGCCGCTGGCATCGATGCCTTCGACGTGGTGTGGTCAGACGTTAACGACGAGGCCGGGTTCCTGCGCGAGGTCGAGTTGATCCGCAAGATGGGCTTTAACGGTAAGTCGCTGATTAACCCGCGCCAGATTGACCTGCTGCATAACGCCTATGCGCCAACCCTGCAGGAGGTCGAGCACGCGAAGCGGGTGATCGAAGCCGCAGAAGAGGGCGAACGTAACGGCCTGGGCGTGGTATCGCTCAACGGCAAAATGGTCGACGCCCCGATTATTAACCACGCGCAGGTCGTGCTGGAGCGCGCGGCGGCCTCCGGCGTGCGTCGGTAAGGATGACAGAATGAATCAGACAGAACTTCTTCACGTGAATTTCCCCCATCTGCGGGACTTAAAACCCTTTGATACCGCCCACAGCGCGACGCCGTGGCTGGCGGACAGCGAGGCGAAGCACAGCCGCAAGCTCTGCACCTCCATTGAAGAGGCGGTGATGCGAAGCGGCCTGCAGGACGGGATGACCATCTCCTTCCACCATGCGTTTCGCGAAGGCGACCGGGTGATCAACACCGTTGTGGCGCTGCTGGCGCGGATGGGCTTCAAAAACCTGACGCTGGCCTCCAGCTCGCTGATGACCTGCAACGACGCGCTGATTGAGCATATCGAAAGCGGCGTCATCACCCGGATTTATACCTCCGGCATGCGCGGCAGGCTGGCGGACGCTATCTCCCACGGGCTGATGGACGAGCCGGTGCAAATTCACTCCCACGGTGGGCGCGTCAAACTGCTGCAGGACGGCGAGCTGAATATCGACGTGGCGTTTCTCGGCGTGCCGTGCAGCGATGAGTTTGGCAATGCCAACGGCACGCACGGCAAATCGTGCTGCGGCTCGCTGGGCTATGCCATGGTGGACGCGCACTTTGCCCGCAAGGTGGTGCTGCTCACCGAAGAACTGGTGCCGTTCCCCAATATGCCCGCCAGCCTGGTACAGGACCAGGTGGACTACATCGTGCAGGTGGAGAGCGTGGGCGACCCGGCGAAAATCAGCGTCGGCGCGGCGCGCGTCACCAGCAACCCGCGCGAGCTGATGATCGCCCGCTATGCGGCAGACGTGATTGAACATTCCGGCTACTTCAAACCGGGCTTCTCGATGCAGACCGGCTCCGGCGCGGCGGCGACCGCCTGCACGCGGTTTATGGAAGAGAAGATGGAGCGTAGCGGCGTGAAGGCGCGCTTTGCACTTGGCGGCATCACCGGCAGCCTGGTAGATCTGCACGAGAAGGGGCTGATTGAAAAGCTGCTCGACACCCAGTGCTTTGACGGCCAGGCGGCGGCCTCGCTGGCGCGCAACCCGAACCATGTGGAGATCTCTACCAACGTCTACGCCAACCCCGGCAGCAAGGCGGCAAGCTGCGACCAGCTCGACGTGGTGATCCTCAGCGCTCTGGAAATCGACGTTGATTTCAACGTCAACGTCATCACCGGCTCCGATGGCGTGATGCGCGGCGCGTCCGGCGGGCACTGCGACGTGGCCGCTGCAGCCAACCTGACCATTGTGGTCGCGCCATTGTTGCGTAGCCGTATTCCGACGGTGGTGAAGCGCGTTACTACGTGCCTCACGCCGGGGGAGAGCATCGACGTGCTGGTCACCGATCATGGGATTGCGGTCAACCCGGCGCGCCCGGAGATCCGCGGGCGGCTGCTGGCGGCTGGCCTTAACGTTGTGGATATCAACGCGCTGTATGAGCGGGCTGTCTCACTCACGGGTATGCCAAAACCGATTGAATTTACTGACAAAATCGTGGGTGTGATCCGCTATCGCGATGGCAGCGTGATTGACACCGTCCGGCAGGTAAAGGAGTAAATATGAACATAGCGACACCCGTGCGGGCGGGTGTCAGCCTGGATGAACTGCTGGCGGCGAAAGAGCGCCGCGCAGCACGCCAGACTGACTGGCTTACGCACTATCAACAACCGGTGATTTCCCTCACCCTGGTCACACCGGGGGAGATTAAAGACAGCCAGCGCTATCGCAACACCATGGGCGTGGCGCTGCAGATGTGCGACCAGTTGCTGTGGGAGAACCGCTGGCTGGTGCTGGACCGCCAGGTGCTGTGGCTCCCGACTGGGCCGGAAGCGCTGTGGTGCGTGGCTCATCCGGCCGCGGAAATTAAAGCGCACTGCGCAGAGCTGGAGCAGACGCATCCGCTCGGCAGGCTGTGGGATCTGGATGTGATTTGCCCTGAAAACGGTCACGTCGGGCGTCAGTCTTTAGGTGCGCATTTGCGTCGGTGCCTGATTTGCGACGAGCCTGCGCATGCCTGTTCCCGTTCGCGTAACCACCCTGTTGATGAGGTCGTGGCTCGCGTGGAGAAGATGATCGATGACTGGTTTGCTCGCGACTAAACCGTGCACGCTTAGTGTGCCCGCACTTGCCGCAGAGGCGCTGTGGCAGGAGCTGGAACTGACGCCGAAACCGGGGCTGGTGGACAAGCTCAACAACGGTTCCCATCGCGATATGGACCACGCGCTGTTTGTTCGCAGTATTACGGCGATTACGCCGTGGTTTGCGCGCTTTGCTGAGCTGGGCAATGTCCATGCGGATAAACCGGCGTCTGAGCAGCTACGTATTATCCGCCCGATGGGGATGGCCTGCGAGCAGGCGATGTACGTTGCGACAAACGGCGTGAATACGCACAAAGGCGGGATTTTCGCCCTCGGTCTGCTTTGCTTCGCTGCCGGGCGTGTGAAAAATGTATCCGCAGACAGCCTCTGTTGTGAGATAAGTAACATCTGCAACGGTCTGATTTCGCGTGAGTTGGTAGCACGCAGCGGGCATGCAACGGCGGGCGAGAGGCAGTATCAGCAATATGGTTTAACCGGCGCGCGCGGCGAGGCAGAGAGCGGTTTTGCCACGGTGCGTAAGGCGCTGGATATGTGGAAAGGACGATCGCTTCACAGGCTGCTGTTGTGCCTGATGGCGATCAATCAGGACAGTAATCTCGTTTCGCGCGGCGGCACTGAAGGGCTGCGCTATGTCCAGGGTTATGCGCGGGAACTGCTGGCGAATGGCTGGGATCGCGAGGCGTTGCTTAAGATGGATAACGCATTGATTGAACGAAACCTGAGTCCGGGCGGCAGCGCGGATTTGCTGTCGGTGGGGTGGGTGCTTTCTGCAATAAAATAGCCGGGTGGCGCTAACGCTTACCCGGCCTGTGAACGGTGTTTTTGTAGGCCCGGTAAGGCGAAGCCGCCACCGGGCACACATCGCACAGATTAATGCGCGATCGGCTGCGCACCGTGCGGTTCGCGTACATGCTTGTACTTGAACAGCGCGATAAACGCGAAGAACAGCACCAGCGAGTACCCCGCGAAGATAAGCCACACCGGCTGCCAGTCGGTGATGCCGTTGGTGGTATACATCTCAACCACTTTACCGCTCACCACACCGCCCAGAATACAGCCGAAGCCGTTGGTCATCATCAGGAACATGCCCTGCGCACTGGCGCGGATTTCAGGCTTCACCTCTTTTTCCACAAACACCGAACCGGAGATGTTGAAGAAGTCGAAGGCGCAGCCGTAAACAATCATCGACAGAACCAGCAGCACGGTACCGAACGGGCTTGGGTCGCCGTAGGCGAACAGACCGAAGCGCAACATCCACGCGGCGATACTGATCAGCATAACGTTCTTGATGCCGTAGCGGCTCAGGAAGAACGGGATGGTCAGGATGAACAGCGTCTCCGAGATCTGCGAGATGGACATCATCACCGACGCGTGTTCAACGATAAAGCTGCCGGAGAACAGCGGGTTATTATCGAAGCTGTGCAGGAAGGTGTTGCCGAACATGTTGGTGATCTGCAGTTCCGCACCCAGCAGCATGGAGAAGATAAAGAAGATCGCCATGCGTTTGTTTTTGAACAGCGCGAATGCGTCCAGGCCGAGCATGGTGCTCCAGCTTTGGTTTTTCTGCTGGTTAGAAACCGGGATGGTTGGCAGCGTCAGGGTAAATACCGCCAGTACCACGGAGAGCGCAGCACCGATATAGAGCTGCATATGGCTCAGTTCGAAGCCCGCGAAGCTCACGCCCCACATCGCCATGATAAAACCGATGGTGCCCCAGATACGGATGGGTGGGAAATCGGTAACGATATCCATACCGGCCGATTTCAGGCGGTAGTAGGAGATGGTGTTGATCAGGCCAAGCGTCGGCATATAGGCCAGCGAGTTCAGCAGGATCACCATGAACATCGCCCCCGGCGTGGTCACTTCGGCCGCCATAAACAGCGTCCCCGCACCCACAAGGTGGCAAAGCATATACAGCCATTTCGCACTTAACCACTTATCCGCCACGATACCGAGCAGCGTTGGCATGAAGACAGCCGCAATACCGAGCGAGCTGTAGACGGCACCGATTGACGCGCCATCGAACTTGAGCGTCACAAACATATAGGAGCCGAGTGTAGTCAGCCAGCTACCCCACAGGCAGAACTGCAGAAACGACAATATTTTAAGCTGCAGCTTAAGGTTCATGTTACTTTCCTCACAAGTGAGCGGAAGATATGTTGTTATAGGAACATTCAGGGTTGTTATTTGATGCAATTCTATCAGCAGGCGACGTTATGTTTTGTTACCTCCCGCAAAAAAATGCAATCCACATTAATTTGCAGTCTGGATTGTGATGCAAATAACGTTTTCGTATGGATGGGGATGCGGCCTGATGACCTCACCCTGACCCTCTCCCACAGGGAGAGGGGAAGCAGAACATACTCTCCCTGTGGGAGAGTATGAGCCGATCATCGACGACGATAGTTCTTCTGCGCCGTATTTACCTTGTAGAGGTAGCGCCGGGATTCCGCCGACGGATGGCGGGTGGTGAGCGTTGAGTAGACATCTCCCGGTGCCATGCTGTTAATGATGTTCGCGGCCTGCACTTTGTCATTCGAGAAGACGCGCAGCACGCTGCCCGCGCCACCGTTATACGCGGTGATTACCGCATAGCGACGTGACGTCGGGTTATCAATTCCGCCCAGATAGACATTGTTCAGCATCGCCAGATAGGCGGTGCCGGTATCAATATTGCTCTGCGGGTCAAACAGATAGCTGCGGCTCGGCGTGCCGGATTTACCCTGCGCGCGGAAGACATCTTTACCGGCGCTGTGCTGCACAACCTGCATCAGCCCCAGCGCGTCGGAACGGCTCACCGCGTAGGGGTTAAACGATGATTCGGTCTGCATAATCGCCAGGATCAGTGACTCATCCACGCCATATTTACGCGAGGCCTGACGCACCATGCCCAGGTACTTATGCGCACGTTTGTCGAGGTGGTTCGGCACCAGGTTGATGGTGACGCTGTAGATAATCTTCAGGCCGTTGGAACGGCTTTTCAGCCGCGTTTTCAGCAGGTAGTCGGCAAAGTTAGACGCGCGGCCTTCCCAGCGGATCGGCTGGCCGGTCTGATCGACCACCTGCCCGTAGAGGAACGGCTCTTTGGAGATGGTGATGTCATCGGCATCGGAGTAGAGATCGATAGAACCAGGATCGTCACCCATCAGCAATGTTTTGATAATCGCCTGACGTAAACGTGCCGCAGGCTCAGTGCCTGCAATGGTTTCAATGGTGATCGTACCGTCATCAAAGTTGATGTGGCTACGGGTCTGATAAGCGTCGGTGTACTTAACGTAGTCCTTCGGTCCGGCAATAAGAACTTCGTTAAATCCCCAAATGTTCTCGATGTTGTGGGCAAATTGCCCCATCAGAATGTCAAAACCGTTGGTGTCCTTAACCCAGGCTTCGTTGTAATCATCGCCTTTATTTGAAGAACAAGACACAAGCAACGGCGCAACAAGCGCTAGCGCTAAAAATTTTTTCATCATTCCGGGAGTGCGTGTTGTGTTTGCTTAGTCGTTGCTTTCGCCGGATGGCGCTGCGCTTACCTGGCCTACAAAACCGTAGGCCCGTGCAAGCGAAGCGCCGCCGGGCATCAGCAGCGCGATATTATTTTTCCGGTGGCGTATAGCCTTCGATGTGCACGTCTTTGCCTTCGAACAGGAAGTTAATCATCTCCTGTTCCAGCAGTTTGCGATGTTCCGGGTTCATCATGCTGAGTTTTTTCTCGTTAATCAGCATGGTTTGCTTATGCTGCCACTGCGCCCAGGCTTCTTTGGAGATCTCGTTATAGATGCGCTTACCCAGGTCACCTGGGTAGAGCTGGAAGTCCTGGCCTTCAGCGTCACGCTGCAGGAAAGTACAAAAAATGGTTCTGGCCATACTCATTCCTCTTTTATCTGCCGGTGCTAAACCATTGCACCGACACGTAATTGCTGTAACAGGCGCTCCACGGGAGCCGCCAGCCCGACTGATGGCGGTTGCGCTAAGTTATACCAGAGACCGGTGCCTTCATCCATGCATGAGGTGAATGAGGACACGGGAAGCCACATGGGCACAATATCGAGATGGAAATGGCTGAAGGTATGACGGAACGCCGTCTGTTGCGTGAGGTTATCAGCCGCAATCCCGCGCTGTTTAAGCCATTCCCGCAGCAAGTCTTCACTTTCAAACTGTGGGAAGCAGTATAGACCACCCCACAGGCCGCTCGGTGGACGCTGCGCCAGAAAGACCTCATCACCGTGTTGCATCAGCAGCATATAGCCGGTGCGCTCCGGCAGCGTCTGCTTCGGTTTTTTACCGGGATATTGTGACCATGAATGGTTGGCACAGGCGACGCACAGGTTGTTCACCGGGCAGAGTTCGCACTTCGGTTTAGAACGTGTGCAGACCATCGCGCCGAGATCCATCATCGCCTGGTTAAAACGCTCGACGCCTTTCGCCGGCGTAACCGCGTCACTGATCTCCCACAGGCGTTTTTCGACCTCTTTCTTACCCGGCCAGCCGTCAACGGCATAACAGCGCGCGAGCACGCGTTTCACGTTGCCATCGAGGATGGGAAAGTGCTTGCCTAAAGATAGAGAGAGAATTGCGCCTGCAGTGGAGCGCCCGACGCCGGGGAGATCCGCCACCTCGTCGAACGTTTCCGGAAATTGACCGTTATGGCGCGTTGCCACCTGCTGCGCCGCTTTGTGCAGATTACGCGCACGGGCGTAGTAGCCCAGACCGGTCCACAGGTGCAGCACCTCGTCCAGCGGCGCGTTGGCCAGATCGGTCACCGTCGGGAAGCGTGCCATAAAACGTTCAAAGTAAGGAATGACCGTGGCGACCTGCGTTTGTTGCAACATCACCTCGGAGAGCCATACTTTGTACGGCGTTTTTTCAATTTGCCAGGGCAGGGTTTTGCGCCCGTATTTGTCGTACCAGTCCAGCACCTGGGCTGAAAATTGAGAGGCTTGCATGGTCATCGATTCGCATAATCAGGGAGGCAGATTGCAGCACAGCGTTAATCTGCTGTAAACCGGATCTTTCCCATGCTTGCATAGAAGCCTTAACTTTGGATAATGCCCGTTTCCCGAACACTCTCACAAGCAGACAACTCTTTTATGAAAAACGACGTCATTTCACCGGAATTTGATGAAAACGGTCGCCCGCTGCGCCGGATTCGCAGCTTTGTCCGCCGTCAGGGCCGCCTGACTAAAGGGCAGCAACACGCGCTGGACAACTACTGGCCGGTGATGGGCGTTGAGTTCAGCGAGCAGCCACTCGACTTTACTGAGCTGTTTGGCCGCGACGCGCCTGTCACGCTGGAGATTGGCTTCGGTATGGGCACGTCGCTGGTGACCATGGCAAAAGCGCGCCCGGAGCAGAACTTCCTCGGCATTGAGGTGCATTCGCCTGGCGTCGGCGCGTGTCTGGCAACGGCCCATGAAGAGGGCGTGGAAAACCTGCGCGTGATGTGTCACGACGCGGTAGAAGTGCTGCACAAAATGATTCCTGACAATTCTTTGAACATGGTTCAGCTCTTTTTCCCTGACCCGTGGCACAAAGCACGTCATAATAAACGCCGTATCGTTCAGGCACCGTTTGCAGAGCTGCTGAAAAGCAAGTTAAAACTGGGCGGCGTTTTCCACATGGCGACCGACTGGGAACCTTATGCGGAACATATGCTGGAAGTGATGTCGTCGCTGGATGGCTATAAAAACCAGTCAGCGAGCAACGACTATGTACCGCGTCCGGATTCACGTCCGGTGACAAAATTTGAACAGCGTGGCCATCGACTTGGTCACGGCGTATGGGACTTAATGTTCGAGAGGGTGAAATAATGGCAAAGAATCGTAGCCGTCGTCTGCGTAAAAAGATGCACATCGAAGAATTCCAGGAAGTGGGCTTCTCCGTTGCCTGGCGTTTCCCTGAAGGCACCAGTGTGGAACAGATCGATCAGGACGTTGATGCGTTCATTAACGAAGTGATCGAGCCAAACAAGCTGGCCTTCGACGGTAGCGGCTATCTGGCGTGGGAAGGTCTGATCTGCACCCAGGAAGTGGGTAAATGCACCGAAGAACATCAGGCCGCCGTGCGCAAATGGCTTGAAGACCGCAAATTCGAAGATGTGCGCATCAGCGAACTTTTCGACGTTTGGTGGGACTAATTAAGCAGTACGGGGCCAGCATTAGCTGGCCCATTTTGTCTGAGGGAGTGTTTATGATGCGCAAAACGTTGCTGGCTGTTGCACTAATGGCAACCGGATTCACCGCCCATGCGGAGTATAAATGTAGCGTCACCCCGCGTGATGACGTGGTGTTAAGCCCGCAAACCGTGCAGGTCAAAGGTGAGAATGGCGATCTGGTGATTACGCCGGATGGCAACGTGACCTTTAACGGCAAACCGCAAAACCTCACCGCCGCGCAGCGTGAGCAGGCGAAAGATTATCAGGCCGAGCTGCGCACCGCACTGCCGTGGATTGACGAAGGCGCGCTGACCCGCGTGGAGAAAAGCCGCGTGGCGCTGGATAAGATCATCACCAAAGAGGTGGGTGAAAGCAGCAACATGCGCACGCGTCTGACGAAGCTGGACAAACAGCTGAAAGAGCAGATGAACCGTATTATCGAGCATCGCACCGACGGCCTGACGTTCCACTATAAAGCGATTGATCAGGTGCGTGCCGACGGCCAGCAGCTGGTGAACCAGGCGATGGGCGGCATCCTGCAGGACAGCATCAACGAGATGGGGGCAAAAGCCGTGCTGAAAGGCGGCGGTAACCCACTGCAGGGCGTGCTGGGCAGCCTGGGCGGTTTGCAGACTTCAATTCAGAACGAATGGAAGAACCAGGAAGAGGATTTCCAGCAGTTCGGGAAAGACGTGTGTAAACGCGTGGTGTCATTAGAAGATAGCCGGAAGGCGCTGGTGGGGACGTTGAAGTAATTTCCCCTCACCCTAACCCTCTCCCCAAAGGGGCGAGGGGATGGTTTGCTCCCTCTCCCTTTCAGGGAGAGGGCCGGGGTGAGGGTTGCAGCATTTGCAGCGTTTCAAGGATCTTTTCTAAGACCGCCTCTTCGTTATTCCTTAGTTCATTGTTCCAGAATCGAATAACGTACCAGCCCTTTTGGTTTAACCACACCGTCCTTTGGCGATCATATTCATGATTTTCCTCATGTTGTCCGCCATCCAGTTCTATAGCCAGACGAGCCGCGCAGCAGGCAAAATCCAGAATGTAGTGACCTACCGGATGTTGGCGACGAAATTTATAATTTTCGAAACGGCGGCTGCGCAGTACATACCATAACCGCCTTTCTTCCTGCGTTAGCTCGCATCTGAGCTGCTTTGCGTATGAACGAATAATTTCCATCTCCACATTCTGCCAGCCTTTTCCTCAGCCGGCAGAACGGGATGCAAAATCCTGAATCAGCCTTCAGGAATCTTCCGCGAGGAACAGCTCAAGAAGGGAGTTTAAGAACAGTTTGCCGTGCTCGGTGATCTGCCAGTATTCCTCACATTCCGTGAGATACCCTTGCGCCAGCGCTTCGTCAATCTGTGGACGAATCACTGACTCCGGCAACCCGGTATAGAGCGTAAACTCCTTACGCGGCGCGGCTTCCAGCAGGCGAAAGCGGTTCATAAAGAATTCAAACGGCTTATCTACTGCTTCGACATCGTGCTGACGCTCCAGGTAGCGGCCTTCCATATACCCACGCGGATGACGTGTTTTGGCGGTACGCAGAATGCGCCCGTCCGGGAAAGTCACTTTGCCATGCGCGCCGCAGCCAATGCCCAGATAATCACCAAAGCGCCAGTAGTTCAGGTTGTGCTGACACTGATAACCCGGCTTCGCGTAGGCGGACGTTTCGTACTGCTGATAGCCCGCAGCGGTTAACAACTGGTGGCCCTGCTCAAAGATATCCCACAGCGCATCGTCATCCGGCAGCACCGGCGGGCGAGAGCCAAACAGCGTGTTCGGCTCAATGGTGAGCTGATACCACGACAGATGCGGCGGATTCAGTTCAATCGCCTGGCGTAAATCATCCAGCGCTTCTTCGAGCGACTGATCTGGCAGGCCGTGCATCAAATCGAGGTTGAAACTGCGCAGGCCAAGCCCCGTCGCCAGATTTGCCGCACGCTTCGCCTCTTCCGGGCCGTGAATGCGCCCCAGACGTTTCAGCTTCGGCTCGCTAAAGCTCTGCACGCCGATGGAGATACGGTTTACGCCCGCACGCTGGTACTCGACAAACCGGTCGGCCTCAACGGTGCCGGGGTTGGCTTCCATCGTAATTTCAGCATCCGCAGCCAGCTTCAGGCGCGCACGCACGCCATCCAGCAGCGTTTGCATCGCCGGGCCAGAAAGCAGGCTCGGCGTACCGCCACCAATGAAAATGGTCTTAACTTCACGTCCCTGTGCGTAAGGTACATCAGCGTCCAGGTCGGCCAGCAGATGCGCAACGTAGTCATCATGCGGCACTTCGCCCTTCAGCGCGTGCGAGTTGAAATCGCAGTACGGGCATTTCTGCACGCACCACGGGATGTGAATATAAAGACTCAGAGGTGGCAAATTAGCCATTACGTAATGCTTCCAGTAACAATTTCAGGGCGCGTCCACGGTGGGAAATCGCGCTTTTTTCTTCGCGGGTCAGTTCCGCAGCGGTTTTGCCCTCGGTCGGGACAAAGAAGATCGGGTCGTAGCCGAAGCCGCCGTTGCCAGCCGCTTCACGGGTAATCACGCCTGGCCAGCTGCCGTGGCAGACGATCGGCGTCGGGTCTTCCGCATGACGCATATAGACCAGCACGCAGTGGAACTGCGCGGTACGCTGTGCGTCAGGTACGTCTTTCAGGGCAACAAGTAGCTTTTCCAGATTCTGCTGGTCGGTCGCGTCCACGCCGGAATAGCGTGCAGAGTAAATCCCCGGCGCACCGCCGAGAAAATCAACGGCCAGCCCGGAGTCGTCGGCAATCGCGGGCAGGCCGGTAACCTGCGCGGCATGGCGCGCTTTCAGGATCGCGTTTTCGATAAACGTCAGGCCCGTCTCGTCGGCGGACTCCACGCCAAGCTCGGTCTGCGCCACCACATCCAGCCCAAAATCATTTAAAAGCGAGGCCAGCTCGCGCACTTTACCGGCATTGCCGGTAGCGAGAACAACTTTCTGCATGGTTTAGTCCTGTTCTGTCAGAGCCGCGACTTTCGTCGGGATAGATTGCGGATTGAGGATTTTTACCTGTTTATGCCGCCCAAGCTCACCTTTTTCAATGATGACCTGGCTTTTAGCGACGCGAAACTGTTTTGCCAGATATTTGGTCAGGTGCGCGTTCGCCTGGCCGTCCACGGGCGGGGCAGTAATGGCGACTTTTAACTCGTCGCCATGCAGCCCAACAATACTGTCGCGACTGGCTTTCGGCTGAATATACAGCCGTAAAACCAGCCCGTCAGCGCAGGTGCTTACTGCACTCATAGCGCCATCCACAGCCCCGGCAGCAGCATGTTGCCAGTTGACTGTAACAGCTCAGCGATCCCCATATTGACCACATACAGCAGCAGAACAAGGATCATTGGCGAAAAATCGATGCCGCCCATTGAAGGCAGCAGATTACGAATTGGACGCAGCAGCGGCTCTGCCAGCTGGATCAGCGCATATTCCACCGGACTACGCCCCTGGCTTACCCAGCTCATGATTGCCATCACCAGCAGTACCCAGAAGATCAGCAGCCCGACGGTTTTGACCAGAATCAGGACGGCAGCAATCCAGATAATCGGCTGGAAGGTGATGACCATAAACAGCACGATCGCTTTGATAACGCTCAGAATAAACGCCATCAGCAGAGATGAACTGTCAATCGGACCCATCGCCGGAATAATGCGGCGTAAAGGCCCGACAACAGGTTGCGTGATTTTCACGACAAACTGCGAGAACGGATTGTAAAAATCAACACGGGCCCACTGCATCCAGACGCGCAGTAAAAGCGCCATCGTATACAGCTCAATGACCGTTGAAAGCAGGAAAGTCAACGTCTTCATGGCGTTCCTCAGGTTTCCTTATTTTTTTGTGTAATCGCGCGCACCAAAAATTGCCGTGCCGATGCGAACCATAGTGCTGCCTGCCGCGATGGCGGCTTCCATATCATCCGACATGCCCAGAGAAAGCGTGTCTACCGTGTCATAGCGCGCCTTTAGCGCTTCAAATGCTACAGCCATTTGCTGTGCCACGGCAAACTGCCTTTCATAACTTGACTCAGGTGCCGGGATTGCCATCAGCCCGCGCAGGGTTAAGCGCGGCAGGGCGGCCACCTCTGCGGCCAGCGCATCCAGCTCGCTCAGGGCAATGCCGGACTTGCTGTTTTCATCACTGATATTGATTTGAATCAGCACGTTAAGTGCAGGCATCTCTGCCGGACGCTGCTCGCTCAGACGCGTCGCAATGCGCAGACGGTCAATGGTATGGCACCAGTCGAAATGCTCCGCCACCAGACGGCTTTTGTTCGACTGCAGCGGGCCAATAAAGTGCCATTGCAGATCCGTATTTCCCCGTTCCCGGAAGTGGCGAATTTTATCCACGCCTTCCTGCACATAGTTTTCACCAAACGCCCGGTGGCCCGCATCAATCGCTTCTGCGATAGCGCTCGCAGGCTTCGTTTTACTGACTGCAAGTAACGTAACTTCTTCTGAAGCACGGCCGCAACGTGTTGCAGCGGCTGAGATTTTGTCCCGGACCTGTGCCAGGTTATGCGCAATGTCGTTCATTTTCCGAGGAGTAATGTATGGATATGGAAGAAATTGTGGCCCTTAGTGTAAAGCATAACGTCTCCGATCTACACCTGTGCAGTGATTCCCCCCCGCGCTGGCGCAGATTAGGGCGTCTTGAGCCTGCGCCGTTTCCCTCGCCTGACGTGGAAGCGCTATTAAAAACGTGGCTCAGCGATGAGCAGCAGGGGGCGTGGTGGGCAAACGGGCAGGTAGATTTTGCCGTCACGCTCGCAGGCAATCAGCGCCTGCGCGGTAGTGCGTTTAACCACATGAAGGGGATTTCAGTCGTGCTTCGGCTGTTGCCGCTTTCCTGCCCGCAACTCTCCACGCTGGGTGTGCCGCGGGCGATCCCGGAGCTGCTATCCAATGACAGCGGACTGATTTTGGTCACAGGGGCGACCGGAAGCGGTAAATCCACCACGCTCGCGGCGATGGTCGATTTTCTCAACCATCATACTGACGGGCATATTCTGACGCTCGAAGATCCGGTGGAATTTATGTACCAGAGTGAACGTTGCCTGATTCAGCAACGGGAGATAGGTCAGCACGCTCCGTCATTTGCCGAGGCGCTACGCAGTGCGCTACGTGAAGATCCGGACGTCATTTTACTGGGCGAACTGCGCGACAGCGAAACCATCCGCCTGGCGCTCACGGCGGCGGAAACTGGCCATCTGGTGCTGGCGACGCTGCATACACGCGGCGCTCCGCAGGCTATCGAACGGCTGGTGGATACCTTCCCGGCGCAGGAGAAAGATCCGGTGCGTAACCAGCTGGCGGGTAGCCTGCGTGCGGTACTGGCGCAAAAGCTGCGTCAGGATATTCAGGGTGGGCGCGTTGCGCTTTATGAGTTGCTGGTGAACACATCGGCGGCGGCAAATCTCATCCGCGAAGGAAAAACGTGGCAATTGCCCGGCATCATACAAACCGGTCAGCAGGCAGGGATGCAGAATTTCGACCAGAGCCTGGCGGAAAGAAGGGCGCAGGGGCGACTGTAGCCCCGGCGACTCAGAAACCCTGTTCGAAATAGCTTTCGAGAATGATGACGGCAGAGGCAGAGTCGACGCTGCCTTTATTGAGAGCCCTGAATCCACCGTGTTCAAACAGACCAGCACGTGCTTCAACGGTGCTGAGTCGCTCGTCGTGCAGCTTCACTGATACGCCAAAGCGTCCGTGGATTTTGTTGGCGAACTTCCGCGCTCTGGCGGTAAGCGGTTGTTCGGTGCCGTCCATGTTCAGAGGGAGCCCGACAATCACGTCGTCCGGCTGCCACTCTTTGAGCAGACGCTCAATAAGATTCCAGTCTGGCGTACCGTCGTTGGCTTTCAGGGCCGTTAACGGGCGCGCCGTACCGGTGATGCGTTGACCGACCGCGACGCCAATGCTTCGGGTGCCAAAATCAAAGGCAAGCAGCGTTCCGCTCATTATGCATGCCCCGCTACGCCCGGCATGGTCAGAATATCGATGCCAATCAGTTTTGCGGCGTCACGCCAGCGATCGGCGATCGGCGTTTTAAACAGGATGTTCATGTCCGCAGGGGCGGTCAGCCAGGCGTTATCCAGAATTTCCTGTTCAAGCTGGCCCTTCTCCCAGGAGGCGTAGCCCAGCGCAACCAGTACCTCGGAAGGCTGACTGGCGGTGCCCAGCGTTTCAAGCACGTCGCGCGAGGTCGTGATCACGGTGTTATCAGAGATACGTATGCTGGAAGAAAAGATCGGCGGCGTATGCAGAATAAAACCACGATCTTCTGCAAGAGGCCCACCCAGCATCACTGGCTTATCAAGGCGGATTTCAGGCAGACGCTCCTCAGCCGTGATTTTCAGTTTGTCCAGAATCCCTTCAACCTGCAGGTTTTCCAGCGGCTTGTTGATGATAATCCCCATCGCACCGTCTTCATTGTATTCACAAATATAAACCACAGCGCGGCGGAAAATTGGGTCCTGGAGAGCAGGCATGGCAATAAGAAAGTGATGCTGTAAATTCATTGTCAGAGGTTCTGTTTCCTGGTTTAAAAAGCGACAGCGCCCAGTATGGGGACAAACGCAGGCGCTGTCACAGGTTATTTCTGTAAACGTTTTTCGATAGCGTCCATCAGCATCCCGGTGATCGAAACCGGGAATTCCGCTTCAATCTCACGAATGCAGGTCGGGCTGGTGACGTTCACTTCGGTCAGGCGATCGCCGATGATATCCAGGCCAACGAAGATCAGACCTTTGGCTTTGAGCGTTGGACCAACGCGGCGGGCAATTTCCCAGTCGCTTTCGGTAAGCGGGCGCGGTTCGCCACGACCACCGGCTGCCAGGTTGCCGCGGGTTTCGCCGCCCTGCGGGATACGTGCCAGGCAGTAAGGGACCGGTTCACCATCAACCACCAGAACACGCTTGTCACCGTCGACGATGGCAGGAATGTAATTCTGCGCCATGCAGTAACGGCTGCCGTGCTCGGTCAGTGTCTCCGCAATCACGCCAATGTTTGGATCGCCTTCTTTGACGCGGAAGATGGACGCGCCGCCCATGCCGTCCAGCGGTTTTAAGATGATATCGCTGTGCTTTTGCCAGAACGCTTTCAGTTGTGCCTTGCTGCGGGTCACCAGCGTTTCCGGCGTCAGGTCAGAAAACCACGCGGTGTAGAGCTTTTCGTTACAGTCGCGCAGGCTCTGCGGTTTATTGACGATCAACGTTCCTTTCTCTTCTGCGCGTTCAAGAATATAGGTGCAGTAGATGTATTCGGTGTCGAACGGCGGATCTTTACGCATCAGGATCACATCGAGGTCGGCAAGCGTAATGTCCTGCTCGGTACCGAATTCGTACCATTTATCGTAGTTCTGCTCGACGTTAACAATGCGGGTGCGTGCGCGGGCTTCACCGTTGATCAGGTAAAGGTCGTTCATCTCCATATAGTGGAGTTCATAGCCCCGACGCTGCGCTTCCAGCAGCATGGCGAAGCTGGAATCTTTCTTGATGTTAATATTTGCGATGGGGTCCATCACGATGCCGAGCTTGATCATGTTCTTCTCCGTTAATGGGTCAACCCAGATCGCCAAACCGTACCTGTAGCGCGGTAATGGCTGTGAGTGCCGTTGTCTCAGTGCGCAGAACGCGAGGTCCCAACAGAATATCAGTAAACTGGTAACGTGCCGTCATCGCAATTTCGTCCGCCGAAAGGCCGCCTTCAGGACCAATCAACAGCCGTACACGTTCGACGGGCAGCGGCAGCGTGTTGATGCTGGCGCTGGCGCGTGGATGGAGATTGAGCTTCAGCCCGCTCTCCTCCTCGGCACACCACTCCTCCAGATCCATCGCCGGGCGGATCTCCGGAATACGGTTGCGGCCGCTCTGTTCACACGCCGCAATGGCGATTTTCTGCCACTGCTGGATCTTTTTGTTCAGACGTTCCGCATCCAGTTTAACGCCGCAGCGCTCAGAAAAAAGTGGCGTAATGAGGCTTACACCCAGTTCAATGGATTTCTGAATGGTGAACTCCATCTTTTCTCCGCGCGACATTACCTGTCCCAGATGAATGTGCAGCGGCGATTCACGGTCGTCCACTTCACCGCGCAATACATTCACATGCACGCTTTTTTTATCGGCCCGCGTGATCTCCGCGTCGAAAACCTGATTAGAACCGTCAAAGAGCTGGATTGCCTGGCCTGCGCCCATGCGCAGCACGCGGCCAACGTGGTTAGCGGCGTCGTCAGACAGGGCGATTTCACCACCTGGGGTAATCAGTTCAGGGTGATAGATGCGAGGGATGCGCATAGTCAGAAATTCCGTGTGTCATGCAATGTAAGCGAATTGCCGCTAGTGTAGGTTAGCTCTTTTGCGCCTGGCAAGCCCGCTGGACGTAAGGGTTATGATTCCCCTGGACTTTGGCGATGCGCGCGTCGCGCTGGCACTCCCACTCCGTTACCGGGTACAGCTTGTCCCAGGCGTTGAACAACTGCGTTTGCTGGCGTGAAAGGTTGAGGTTGTAACGGTCACGCATATAGAAGTAGGTGCGGGCAATGCTGCCGCGCGCACGGGCAGGCGGCTCGGCGACTTTCTCTTTAAAATCCACCTTCATGGCGCACTGTCCGTACTGCCCCTCGCCACCGTTCCACTGGCTGTACATAAAATTGCCACGATCGCCATTCACTTCGCCTACCGCGGGCTGCAGGTTGTGCATATCGCTTTCCATCTGGCGGTAGACCGGATCTTTGGCGCAGTTTTTACGTCCGCCATCCTGCCAGCACTGACGCTGGTGACCAAACTGCCATGCGGGAACCACATGTTCCCATTCGATGCGGCTGGCGCGATTCTCGTTTTTACGCACCTTATAGCCGCAGGATTCGAGGTCAACGACCCCTTTTTTACCTTGCCAGTTAATTTTACAGCCACAGTAGAAATCGCCAGGGACGTCAGCATTTACCTTAACGCCTGCGGTTTTAGCCTGAGAGAAACTGTTGATACCGTCGGCCAGAGCATGGCCTGAAAGCGCTGTCGTCAGAAAGGCGACCGCGAGAGAAACATTACGGGACATCTTACACTCCGTGTCAAAACGAGCCCGCAACGTAGCGAATGTTGTTCCTGTATGCAATCAGGCAGATCAGGAAAGTTCCTGATTGTTCAACAGATCATTCCGCGACCAGTGGTTCACCGCATTTGACGCAGCGGTAAGTGGCCTCGCCGCGTACCACACGATTATGACGGCGGACGGTCAACTGGTGCTGCTGGCACTGGCAGCGGTAGGGGAAGGTATTGCGACGCACCGATTCCAGTTCGAACTGATGGGTTCGACGAGCCGGTACGCCAAGCACCGCTTCCATCATCCACTTCCACTCTTTCCCGTGCGGTGCCACGCGGCCAAAGTGTTTCCATACCAGCAGATGCGCCAGTTCGTGCGGCACCACTTCCTCTATAAACGCCTGCTGGTTTTCCATCATCAACACCGGGTTCAGGCGGATCTCATACGATTCCAGCCAGGCGGTGCCCGCCGCGGTTCCACGCTGCTGATAAACGAGCTTGGGTTCCGGATAATTGCGGCCGAGCTTCAGGTTCGCCTGGGCGAGTTTTTCCCGCAGGCTGCGCATGACGGCTTGCTGAATGGCAATGGGGAGACGGGGAGCTTTCATAGGGGCAGAGCATAAAGCGCGAAGCGGGGAGGTGCAAGAGGCACCTCCCGCCAGAGGATTAGTCGTGTGCGCCGATTTCGCGCAGCGGACGACCTTTCATCAGGTTACGTTCAATGTGTTCCAGAGAAACGTGTTTGGTTTCAGGAACCAGCCAGACCGTCAGAACAATAAAGAACAGGTTCAGGCCAGAGTAGACCCAGAAGGTGTTCGCATTGCCCAGGTTGTTGAGCATGGTCAGGAACGTTGCGCCGACGATCATGTTGGCGATCCAGTTGGTCGCGGTAGAGCAGGTGATACCAAAATCACGCCCTTTCAGCGGCTGGATCTCAGAGCATAGCACCCAAATCAGCGGACCGGCGCTCATCGCAAACCCGATGATAAACATCAGCAGCATCGCCACCGCGAAATACTGCGCAGTTGGAGAGTGAATGCCCATGTGCATCATGGTGCCCAGCACGCCCATCCCGACGGCCATCACCAGGAAGCCCAGCGTCAGCGTTGGCTTACGTCCCCAGCGGTCAACCAGACCGATAGCGATAAAGGTCGCCAGCACGTTAGTCAGACCGACGATAACGGTGCCCCACATCTGCTCGGTGGTATTGGTGTAACCCGCCAGTTCGAAGATTTTAGGTGCGTAATACATGATGACGTTCATCCCGGTGAACTGCTGCATCACCTGCAGCAACACGCCCAGGAACACCGCACGACGGAAGTTACTGTTCTCTTTGAACAGTGCCCAGCCGGACTGCTTAACCTGCAGGCTTTCACGGATCTCTTCCAGCTCGTTTTTCGCCTCTGCGCTGGTATCACGCAGACGCAGCAGCACACGTTCCGCATCGTGGAAGCGGCGTTTGGCGGCAAACCAGCGCGGGCTGTCCGGCAGGAAGAAAACGCCAATCAGCAGCAGGATGGCAGGAATGATGATGACGCCCAGCATCCAGCGCCATGCGCCACTGTAGCTAAAGGCCGTATCGGAAAGGTATGCACCCAGAATACCGATGGTGATCATCAACTGGTACATCGAAATCATACTGCCGCGAATTTTCTCCGGTGCAATTTCGGAAAGATACAGCGGTGCGGTATACGACGCGACGCCGACGGCCAGTCCTAACAGGACGCGGGAGATAATCAGCACTTCCACGTTAGGCGCGGCAGCAGAGAACAGAGAACCGGCAACGAAGAGGATCGCGCCGATCATCAGGCTCTTTTTACGCCCGAGCTTAAAGGAGAGCCAGCCGCTACCAACCGCACCGACGGCCGCACCGAACATCATGGAGCTAACCACCCATTCCTGGGTATGCGCGCTGATCTGGAACTCATCAGTGATGAAAGGTAACGCACCGGCAATTACGCCGATATCCAGGCCAAAGAGTAATCCTGCCAGGGCTGCGAGGAAGCAGACGAAGAATGTCATCGCCTTGTTGGACGTGCGCCCCTGTTTTTTATTGTCAGGCATTATGCCCTCCAGTTGGGTTATCAGTTTTAACGATGTTAAGGGTAGGTGAGTAGTGCGTAAAAATATGTGAGACAAATCACATTGGTGTAATCGGTTACACTACTCTGTAACCGTAAGAATAATTAAATCTTTGAAAATATAGAGCTAATTTAGTTGATATGCATCGCGTTTGTATGAAATTCAGACTTAACCGAAAAGAAATGTAACAGCAGAAGAAAGGCGATCATGCAAAGAGATTATTCTGAAAGCGAGGCGGGTAACGTGAGGTGTAAACGGTATCATTTTATCGCCGGGTGGCGGCTGCGCCTTACCCGGCCTACAAACACCTCAAAAACCCGTAGGCCTGTGCAAGCGAAGCGCCGCCGGGCAAAAATGTCCGCACAAATGCAAAAGGCCAACCCGAAGGCTGGCCTTTAAAAACAACGCTGTCAGTTGATTACTTCAGACCGGCAGCGTCACGCAGCAGAGCGGCTTTGTCGGTTTTTTCCCATGGGAAATGTTCACGGCCAAAGTGACCGTATGCAGCGGTTTCTTTGTAGATTGGGTGCAGCAGATCCAGCATCTGAATCAGGCCGTATGGACGCAGGTCGAAGAACTCGCGCACCAGCAGGGTCAGCTGTTCTGAAGGCACTTTTTCAGTACCGAAGGTTTCAACCATGATGGAGGTTGGCTCAGCCACGCCGATGGCGTAAGAAACCTGAATTTCACAGCGGTCAGCCAGGCCCGCAGCCACGATGTTTTTCGCAACATAACGAGCAGCGTATGCAGCAGAACGGTCAACTTTAGACGGATCTTTACCAGAAAACGCGCCGCCACCGTGACGTGCCATGCCGCCGTAGGTATCAACGATGATTTTACGGCCGGTCAGACCGCAGTCACCCATTGGGCCGCCGATAACGAAGCGTCCGGTTGGGTTAATGAAGTATTTGGTGGCGCTGCTCAGCCATTCGGTCGGCAGCACCGGCTTGATGATCTCTTCCATCACTGCTTCCTGCAGAGATTTCTGGTCAATCTCTTCGGAATGCTGAGTGGACAGTACCACCGCGTCGATGCCGACGATTTTGCCGTCGTCGTACTGGAAGGTCACCTGGCTTTTCGCATCCGGACGCAGCCACGGCAGGGTGCCGTTTTTACGCACTTCAGCCTGACGCTGCACCAGACGGTGTGCGTAGGTGACTGGCGCTGGCATCAGCACGTCGGTTTCGTTAGTTGCGTAGCCGAACATCAGGCCCTGGTCGCCCGCGCCCTGTTCCAGCGGATCGGCACGGTCAACGCCCTGGTTGATGTCCGGGGACTGTTTGCCAATGGCGCTCAGTACCGCGCAAGAGTTGGCATCAAAGCCCATATCAGAATGTACATAGCCGATCTCACGCACCGTATTACGGGTGATCTCTTCGATATCAACCCATGCGCTGGTGGTGATCTCACCGCCAACCAGAACCATGCCGGTTTTGACATAGGTTTCACACGCTACGCGCGCTTTTGGGTCCTGGGTGAGGATCGCATCCAGCACCGCATCGGAGATTTGGTCAGCAATTTTATCAGGATGTCCTTCTGATACGGACTCGGACGTAAACAGGTGTTTTGCCATGTTTTATTTCACCTAAGAGGAATTTGGTTAGCTCGAACTGCTGTGTGGAATAGCCAAAGGAGATAATTCTACCAAGGCCTGCAGGTTTTTGACACTGGCAGTCTGAGTGTTAATCAGTATGGATGGATTAACATCTGGACGTCTATTTTAGGTCACTTCTTCACCCGATTTCCAGTTTTTTTTGATTCACCTCTCATTGCGCTGAATTCTCAACTGGAAATATTTCCTGACGGCGCTGGCAACGCGCGTATTTTTGTTTTGCTTTTTAGCTACCTTCTCGGTATAAAACGCGGCGCGCGGCTCATCTAAAAAAGCGCTCGATGAACTCATCGTGTCGCCACTTCCAGCCGGGTTAAGCAGTGAACTTTTAGCTTTGGCTTGGGGTCCGTTTCAGCAGAGGCGGCCGTGGAGGTGATAAGAGATAATGAACCATCGTTTTCCGCTAACTCAGCGCAGCCGTTCTGGCGCGCATGTGATTCCCGCAACCCGCATTTCCAGTCTGCAAACCTGCCGATGTTATACCCATCTCGGCGCTTCTCAGGATTCAAGGGCCGGTCACGCTCTGTGAAAACTGAACAAGGGCGCTCTTGTTAATACAAGAGTTTTCTCGTGGTTTCGCCGAACGTTGTCATACTTATGTTCGGATACGTGTTTACAATGATATGAATAAGAAACCGGTCGCACGGTCTGAATTTCAGCATACTCTGCTGGGAAACGGAGCCGTTTATGGGTTGTTATCGCCGTATAACGCTGCGATAGTAGTCAACTGTTTTACACTTAATACAAAGAGTTGAGGTTCGCTATGTCTGACGACATGTCTTCGGTTTCGCCTTCGTCAGCGGGCGAACAGGGTGTACTACGTTCCATGCAGGAGGTTGCGATGAGCTCCCAGGAAGCCAGCAAGATGCTGCGCACTTACAATATTGCCTGGTGGGGCAATAACTACTACGACGTCAACGAACTGGGCCATATCAGCGTTTGCCCCGATCCGGACGTCCCTGAAGCGCGCGTGGATCTCGCTAAACTGGTGAAAACCCGTGAAGCGCAGGGCCAGCGTTTGCCCGCACTGTTCTGCTTCCCGCAGATCCTGCAACACCGCCTGCGTTCTATTAACGCCGCGTTCAAACGCGCGCGTGAATCCTACGGCTATAATGGCGACTACTTCCTGGTCTACCCGATCAAGGTAAACCAGCACCGCCGCGTGATTGAATCCCTGATCCACTCCGGCGAACCGCTGGGTCTGGAAGCGGGCTCTAAAGCGGAGCTGATGGCGGTACTGGCGCACGCGGGTATGACCCGTTCGGTGATTGTCTGTAACGGCTATAAAGACCGTGAATATATTCGTCTGGCGCTGATTGGCGAGAAGATGGGCCACAAGGTCTATCTGGTTATCGAGAAGATGACTGAAATCGCTATCGTGCTGGAAGAGGCCGAGCGTCTGAACGTAGTGCCACGCCTCGGCGTGCGTGCGCGTCTGGCCTCTCAGGGCTCGGGTAAGTGGCAGTCCTCCGGCGGCGAGAAATCCAAGTTCGGCCTCGCGGCGAACCAGGTGCTTCAGCTGGTGGAAATTCTGCGCGAGCGCGGTCGTCTCGACAGCATTCAACTGCTGCACTTCCACCTCGGCTCGCAGATGGCCAATATTCGCGACATCGCCACCGGCGTGCGTGAATCGGCGCGTTTCTACGTTGAGCTGCACAAGCTCGGCGTGAATATTCAGTGCTTCGATGTGGGCGGCGGCCTGGGCGTGGACTACGAAGGGACCCGCTCGCAGTCCGATTGCTCCGTCAACTACGGCCTGAACGAATACGCTAACAACATCATCTGGGCAATCGGCGATGCCTGTGAAGAGCACGGCCTGCCGCACCCGACGGTGATCACCGAATCCGGTCGTGCTGTTACCGCGCACCATACGGTGCTGGTCTCTAACATCATCGGCGTTGAGCGTAGCGAAATCACCGAAGCGACGCCTCCGGCAGACGATGCCCCACGCTCCCTGCAAAGCATGTGGGAAACCTGGCAGGAGATGCACGAGCCGGGCACGCGTCGTTCCCTGCGCGAATGGCTGCACGACAGCCAGATGGATCTGCATGATGTTCACGTCGGTTATTCCTCAGGCACCTTCAGCCTGCAGGAGCGCGCGTGGGCGGAGCAGCTCTATCTGAACATGTGCCATGAAGTGCAGAAGCAGCTCGACCCGAGCAACCGCGCGCACCGTCCGATTATCGACGAGCTGCAGGAACGTATGGCGGACAAAATGTACGTCAACTTCTCGCTGTTCCAGTCAATGCCGGATGCCTGGGGTATCGACCAGCTGTTCCCGGTTCTGCCGCTGGAAGGGCTGAATCACGCGCCGGAACGTCGTGCGGTGCTGCTGGATATCACCTGTGACTCCGACGGCGCTATCGATCACTACGTTGACGGTGACGGTATCGCAACAACGATGCCAATGCCGGAGTACGACCCGGAGAACCCGCCAATGCTGGGCTTCTTTATGGTCGGCGCGTATCAGGAGATCCTCGGTAACATGCACAACCTGTTCGGTGATACCGAAGCGGTCGACGTGTTCGTCTTCCCTGACGGCAGCGTGGAAGTCGAGCTATCTGATGAAGGGGACACCGTGGCGGACATGCTCGAATACGTTCAGCTCGATCCGAAAAAACTGCTTACTCAGTTCCGCGATCAGGTGAAAAATTCCGGTCTGGACGACGCCTTGCAGCAGCAGTTCCTGGAAGAGTTTGAAGCGGGTCTGTACGGGTACACTTACCTGGAAGACGAGTAGCCGCTGATGCCCGGTGGCGCTGCGCTTACCGGGCCTACGAATGTAGGCCGGATAAGGCGAAGCCGCCATCCGGCAGAATGCTATACTCACTTGAACCCGTATGCATTACCGGCGATAATTCGCCCCAATAAGCGATTTACGAATCAATCCCTTCCTCGTCGGGTTTAACGACGCGGAGGGGATTTTTTTTCATCTGTTTTAATGTATCGACTTTAAAAGAGGTCAGGACATGAGCACTTTAGGTCATCAGTACGATAACTCTCTGGTATCTAACGCGTTTGGTTTTTTACGCCTTCCGATGAACTTCCAGCCGTACGACAGCGATGCGGACTGGGTGATCACCGGTGTGCCATTTGATATGGCTACATCTGGCCGCGCGGGGGGGCGTCACGGCCCGGCAGCTATTCGTCAGGTATCCACTAACCTGGCCTGGGAGCACAACCGCTTCCCGTGGAACTTCGACATGCGCGAACGCCTGAACGTGGTGGACTGCGGTGACCTGGTGTACGCCTTCGGTGACGCGCGCGAGATGAGCGAAAAGCTGCAGGCGCACGCTGAGAAGCTGCTGGCTGCCGGTAAGCGCATGCTCTCCTTCGGCGGCGACCACTTCGTCACTCTGCCGCTGCTGCGCGCCCACGCGAAGCACTTCGGTAAAATGGCGCTGGTGCACTTTGATGCGCATACCGACACCTACGCGAACGGCTGCGAGTTCGACCACGGCACCATGTTCTACACCGCGCCGAACGAAGGCCTGATCGATCCTAACCACTCGGTGCAGATCGGCATCCGTACCGAGTTCGACAAAGACAACGGCTTCACCGTGCTGGACGCGGGCCAGGTCAACGATCGCGGCGTGGATGACATCCTTGCGCAGGTGAAGCAGATCGTCGGTGATATGCCGGTCTACCTGACCTTCGACATCGACTGTCTGGACCCGGCATTTGCACCCGGAACCGGTACGCCGGTGATCGGCGGCCTGACGTCCGATCGCGCCATCAAACTGGTACGCGGTCTGAAGGATCTGAACATCGTCGGTATGGACGTGGTCGAAGTGGCTCCGGCTTACGACCAGTCCGAGATCACCGCGCTGGCCGCGGCGACCCTGGCGCTGGAAATGCTCTACATCCAGGCGGCGAAGAAAGGCGAATAAGCCTTACGCGCTCACTGCTGCTGCGCGACGCATGCGCAGCAGCAACATGCCTCCGGCCAGCAGGGTGATAACCTGCGAGACAACCAGCACCGAAAAGCCGGAACTGACCGACCCTACCGATTTCATCACCATCCCCATCAGCAGCGGAATAAATGCCGCGCAGATATTGCCGATACCATTGATGATCCCATACGCACTACCGACAGCTTCCCGCGCGGCATGATGCTGGATCACCGCCGGAATGGCAGCCCCCTGAAGCCCCCAGAAGACGTTGGCGGACAGCATAAACAGCGCCAGCCAGGCAGGCTGGTGGCTCAACATCAGTGCGACCACGGACAGTGCCGTCAACGCGCCGCCTACCACAAACAGCACCGGTGCCTGTTCCGGGCGCATTTTGTCGAGCAGCACACCGCCCAGAAACTTGGAGCCCAGGCTCAGCAGGAAGGGGATTGCCGCGATAAAGCCCGTCGCGTGCAGCGAGAAGTGGTGCTCATCGCGCAGCCATGCCGGAAGCCAGGTGCTGCTGCCCCACAGATAGCTCAGCGTGGCGATTTCAACCAGTAAGATCCAGCCCAGAAGCGGCGTTTGCCAGGCCAGCGTGAAGGTCTGCATAAACCCTGGTTTGTACTTTTTCGTTTCGTGGCGCGGTGCAGGCAGGAAGCGCCAGATTAACCCGCCACCCAGAACGAGATTCAGCACTGCCAGCGCATAAAACGACCCGGCCCAGCCCAGATGTGCCATAAGCCAGGTGACCAGCGGAAAGCCGACGGCCAGCCCGAGCGACACACCCAGCGCGGTGACGGCGTTGGGTTTACCGATCTCTTCTGCGTTGAAGTTATCGCTGATAAAGCGTGTTTTCAGTGAAAAAAGCGGCCCTTCGGCAATGCCTAAAATCACGCGTGCGATGAGCATACCCATAAGCGATCCCAGCAGCGGTGAAATAGCGCAAACCGCAGCCCAAATCGCAATACTGCTTAACAATCCGTGCCGGTAGTGAAGTTTGCTTTCAATAACTGGAGTTAATAATAAAGCGGAACATCCATAACCCAGCAGAAAGCAGGTCATGAGCATTCCTTGTAACATTCTGTTTTCATTTAACTGAAAATGTTCGGCAAATTCCGGGTTTAAAATCATCACCGAGATATTTACCCGGTCGACGTAGGAAATAATAATGAGCAACAACAGTGCTATTGTGCCTTGCCATCTTGCCGTCATCAGGCCCGCCTTATGTTTCTTTCTGTTTATATTTTTTTCAGAGTGATTGTCACGGGGTTAAAATGGTTCACCTGTGAAACTCATTGTTTAATAAAGATAAATAAAAAGTAAGTTTCACAGGTGAAACACCAAAGTTGTGACGTTTATTTATTTTTAAAGAACAAAAAGAAAAGAAGTCAATATTTTTTATTCAAATTGAGAGACTATCAAGAAATCGTATTTATCACGGCCTGATAATGAAAATTTCATATCGCTGCATTTTTTCGTGATCGTTTGCACACTTAGCTAATTAATTGCCATTCAATTAACAAATTCGTCACATTGACGCTTGACGAAACATTCATCGCTTTTATATTGACCGTATTAAATAAGAAACAGAGTTTCATATATGAAACAAAAGCCTGGAGGATCGTGATGAGCTGGATAGGCGTATGTGACGCAGAGCAAGTACAGGAAGATTTCCCTTTTAGCGGCAACGTCGAGGGTAAAGAGATCGGCGTTTATTTAATTGACGGCGAATATTACGCGCTGGAAGACGTGTGTCCGCACGCTTATGCCCTGCTGAGCCAGGGCTTTGTGGAGGACGGCAAAGTGGAGTGCCCGCTGCATGAAGCAGTGTTCGACGTCAAAACGGGCCAGTGCCTGCACGGTCCCGGTGGTCGCAACCTCAACCGCTATCCGGTTCGGGTTTTTGAAAACCAAATCCAGATTACCTTCGTCGAGGAGACCGTGGCATGAGCGACACCCTGAACTTCAACCCGGCACTGCCGGAAAGCCGCCAGTTCACCCCTCCGGCAGAGGGCGGCAACGGTGCCATTCATAAGCCGGGTGATTATCAGAATCTGATCTGGCAAACCCGCAGCCGCGTGCCGGAAAACTGGGAAGTGAATCTGATTGCGACGCTGGAAGATCTCTTCGAGCAGGGCGTTGAAACCTTGCCGGAGCTGGTGAACGGGCTGAACGCGGTGCGCATGCACGATCAGCAGGGCGAGCCGTGGAGCGAAGACAGCTTCCAGACATTCTTACAGGTTAACGG
>OJJJ01000315.1_pt1 | contig 27680 bp, 27 predicted proteins | sample 1596311 | NCBI WGS metagenome assembly OJJJ01 (sample SAMEA4350140, study PRJEB24818) | metagenome | biome: human; feature: gut; material: faeces | place: Denmark | collected 2013-09 | reverse complement strand
ATGGGGTGTTTATTGAACCAGGCTCAGCCGCATCACTTGCCGGCGTTATCCAGCACGTGAAAGCAGGGAAAATCAAACCAGGTGAGACTGTCGTTGCCGTCTTTACTGGAAATGGTCTGAAAGATCCGGATACAGCAATTAAAGCAACCGAAGTAACCATCAATAAAATGAGTGATTTAGAAGAAATGCGTCAGCATCTTCGTGAAGGAGTTGCCAATCTATGAAGATCCGCGTTCCTGCAACCAGTGCGAATTTAGGGCCTGGTTTTGATTCCTGCGGGATTGCCCTGTCAAAGTATTTGTTCATCGAAGTTTTAAAAGAAAACGATACATGGGAAATCATCCATGAGTTAGGCTCAGAGATTCCAACCGATGAAACCAATTTACTTTTGCGTGTGGCTTTGAAATTAGCACCAGACATGAAACCATTGAAGATTCGTATGAGCTCAGATATTCCATTGGCACGAGGCTTAGGCAGCAGTTCTTCTGTTATTGTTGCTGGGATTGAACTAGCCAACCGCATGGCGCATATGAATCTGAGTGCAGCACAAAAACTTGAGATCGCAACCGCCATTGAAGGGCATCCTGACAACGTCGGACCAGCGATCTATGGAGATTTTGCGATTGCTGCCTATGATCATCGGCACAAGCATACGTATTTAGTCAAACATCATTTTCCTGAATGTGAGATCATCGCCTATATCCCTCACGATGAGTTGTTGACGGAAGCAAGTCGCCAAGTCTTGCCCCAAACACTTTCTCACGAGCAAGCAGTCGAAGCCAGTGCGATCGCCAATGTTATGATAGCAGCAGTCATTAATGGCAATCTGCCTCTTGCAGGGAAATTGATGCAGCAAGATCGTTTTCATGAAGCCTATCGTGAGAAACTGGTTCCACACTTGTCGACCATTCGCCAGATTTGCGAAGAAGAAGGCGGTTATGGCTGTTTCTTGAGTGGCGCAGGTCCCACTGTCTTAGCAATCGTCCCAGAAGACAAGGCAGAACGTATCTCAAAACTTTTGCATGCGCTGGAAAGTAATGCGTATATCGAACAATTACAAATCGATCGTGAAGGGCTACAAGTTTTCTAAAGAGCTTTGAAATGAAAAATATACCAAAAACGATGAGCAGACTCAGTCCGCTCATCGTTTTTTATTGCTTAATAGTGGTTAATCTTTCGTCTCGGAGGTGTAATAGCTATGATCTTCTAAGTTTAATGCATTTAAAATCATCGAGGCGGTTTCTTCGATGGAAAGAGAAGCGACATTGATCACGACACAACCTAATTTCTCATAAAGATCATTGGCAAACGTCAGCTCCGCTTTGATTTTTTCGATATCGGAATACGCAGAATCGGGGTTCAAGCCGTAGGAGCGCATCCGTTCTTTGCGGATACTGTTTAATACATTCGGATCGTTTGTTAACCCAACGATTTTTTTCGGATCGATTTCCCAGAGCTGTTTCGGGATGTGGGCTTGCGGAACCAAAGGCAAATTAGCGACTTTTAAGTTTTTGTTCGCTAAAAATAGACTCAAAGGCGTTTTTGAGGTCCGAGAAACACCCAATAAAACGACATCCGCCTCTAAAAAGCCTCGGGGGTCTTTTCCGTCATCATACATCACAGCAAACTCCATGGCTTTGATACGTTTGAAATAATTTTCATTCAAGTGGTGCAAAGCGCCGGGTTCTCGTGACGGTGCCACCCCAGTGCGGCGTTCAACTTCACTCACAGGCGGTGTCAGTACATCAAAATGATAGAGCTCCGCTTCTTCACAAAAATGATTCGTCAAATCCACAAGTTCTTCTTTGATCAAGGTATGAAGAATAATGGCATTGTGTTTTTTTGCATCTGATAATGCTTTGATCAAGTGCTCTTTCGTGTGGATAAACGTGCGTCTGAAAAGGTTGAATTCGACGCTGGGGTATTGGGCCATTGTCGCTTGTGCAAGCTTCGATGCCGTTTCGCCGGCAGAATCAGACAATACGAACATCGTCACTGCGGCACTGGTTTGCAATTTTTCTTGCAAGTCTGGTTGTTCAGGTTCAGTTGGCTTCATAAGAAAAATCCTCTCTTGCTTTTTTATTGATTTCATTATACCATACTTAAGATCGATAGAATCGGAATGATTTTGATTTATCAGGAGGGCCTACGATGAAAAATCAAACACTTATTGAGCATGCCATGACTACATTGAAAGAAAATGGCTTTAAATACACCAAAAAAAGAGAAGCGATCATCACCTATTTAGTGAAACGCAATCGCTATTTGCCAGCCAAGGAAATTCATGAATACATGTCAGAAAAGTATCCTGGCTTGAGCTATGATACGATCTACCGTAATCTGCATGATTTTTCTGAGATCGGTATTTTAGAAGAAACAGAGCTGAACGGGGAGATGAAGTTTCGCTATAACTGCTGTGCAGAATTAGAGGACCATCATCACCATCACTTTATTTGCACGGTTTGTGGCAAAACAAAAGAACTGCATATTTGCCCGATGGACTTCTTCCAAGAACAGCTTCCTGGCTGCTTGATCGAGGGACATCGCTTCGAGATTTTGGGCCGTTGTGAAGAATGTCAATGAAAACCCAAACAAACTTGATGGGATCGAAGACTTTTTTAACAGAATGCCTTGACACTTTTTCAGGGGTTAGCTATAATTTTTAAAGGACAGTCGTGTTTTTTGGGATTTTATTTCAATAACAACTACGGTTACTTTTTAAGCTCGGAGGGAGGGAATTTACATGTCAAAAACAGTCGTTCGCAAAAACGAATCACTTGACGATGCTCTTCGTCGCTTCAAACGTTCCGTGTCAAAAGCGGGTACTTTACAGGAATCTCGTAAACGTGAATTTTACGAAAAACCTAGCGTAAAGCGTAAGAAAAAATCTGAAGCAGCTAGAAAACGCAAAAAATTCTAATTTTCTACTGTTTTGAGAATTGGAGCTGGTAGTGTGACACTACTAAGTACACTGAATGATGACATGAAGACAGCGATGAAAGCCAAAGACAAGGAAACCTTGCAGGTGATCCGCATGTTGAAAGCATCAATTCAAAATGAGCAGATCAAAAAAGGTTCTGACTTGAATGAAGAAGAAGAGTTGACCGTTTTGTCTCGTGAGATGAAACAGCGTCGTGATTCTTTAAATGAGTTTGAGAAAGCTGACCGAAATGATCTAGCAGAGAAAGTCAAAGTTGAAATTGCAGTTGTTGAAAAATATTTGCCAGCACAACTCGATGAAGCGGAAATCCGCCAAATCGTCGCTGGAGCGATTGAAAAGACTGGTGCTTCTTCTTCCAAAGAATTTGGAAAAGTGATGGGTGCTGTAATGCCACAAGTTAAAGGCAAAGCAGACGGCAATCAAGTCAATGCGATCGTTAAAGAATTATTGGATCAAATGTAAGCTCACGCCGCAAGTATGGATGACATGCTTGCGGCTTTTTTTCTGATTTCGAAAACTTAAAAAAAGCATAAGGACAAGGGGAAACGACTGTTGTGCTTGATAAGTAATTTTTCTTTTTTCCATCTTATGTTATTATTAATAAGAACGCCAAAAAAGGAGCTGTAACATATTTGACAGACAAAACAATAACGATCGAGATAACACTTAGTGAAAATGATGACGTTCGTTTATTATTAGGTGCCCACGATAAGAACATCAAAATTATTGAAGACTCCACAGGAACGGTCATTCACACTCGTGGTGAGCTGATCCAAATCGTAGGAGAAACCGAAGCCGCTGAAAAGGCACAATCCGTGATTCGGGCTTTGCAAGAGTTGATCAAACGAGGCATCAATATCAGTACCCCCGATGTGATCACCGCGTTGAATATGGTGAATAAGGGCAGTCTTGATTATTTCAAAGATATGTATGAAGAAGAGATCATCAAAGACCGTAACGGCAAACCGATCCGAGCGAAAAACGCTGGGCAAAAAAAATATATCGAAGCCGTCCGTAAACATGATGTAGTCTTTGGTGTCGGCCCCGCTGGAACCGGAAAGACCTTCTTAGCAGTCGTAATGGCAATTGCAGCTTTAAAGAAAGGCCAAGTGCAAAAAATCATTTTGACACGGCCCGCGGTTGAAGCAGGAGAAAATCTTGGTTTCCTACCAGGAGACTTGAAAGAAAAAGTCGATCCTTACTTACGCCCCGTTTATGATGCGTTGTATCAAATTTTTGGGATGGATCATACGAACCGTCTCATGGAACGAGGCGTCATTGAGATCGCACCATTGGCATATATGCGTGGACGTACGCTAGAAGATGCCTTTGTCATTTTAGATGAAGCGCAAAATACGACGATCGCTCAAATGAAAATGTTTTTGACCCGTTTAGGATTCAACTCTAAAATGATCGTCAATGGCGATACCAGCCAGATCGATTTGCCAAAAGGGACTTTAAGCGGCTTGATCCACGCCGAACGAACGTTACAAGAGATCCCTAAAATTGCTTTTGCTAATTTTGAAGCAGGAGATGTCGTGCGGCATCCAGTTGTTGCCGAGATCATTCGCGCATATGAAGAAGCAGATCTTAAAGACAAGCGCTGATCGTCTTTTAGGAGGAGAACTATGATCATTCAACCACTACGGAAATTTAGAGAAAGACTTGGGAAATTCTATCTACCAGTTTTGATGTTCCTTTTCTTTCTTTTTTCGATTGGTATCATGTACACCAGCGTCAAACAAAACAATGTCGATTATAGCGAAGGTCAAGTGGCGGAAGAAAATATCCGTGCCAATAAAACGATCGAAAATACCGCTGCGACGGAACAAAAACGTAAACTGGCTGCCGAAGCTGTACCACCAGAGTACACGTATCAGGATACACTGGCGCAAACGCAGCATGATCGTATCGATCATTTATTTGACTTAGTTGCTTCAGTCAAAAAATCAGTGGATGAAGCCCATGAAAAAAAAGTGGCTGAGGCCGATGAGGATGAAAATATCCCTAAACCTAGTACAGATGAATATATCGCAGCCTTAAAACAAGAATTTGAAAAAATGAGTGATGATGAACTGGATTTTTATCAGTCATTTACCAATAATTTTTTGACGACGATGTTCTCATTAAGTGATGATGAATTAAATACAGTGCGTACCTATGCGCTACAATTAGTTGATGAACAAATGGCGAAACAGATCCGCCAAACGGAATTAAGTACGTTTCGTTCTGAGGCGGAAGATAAGATCCAGTTCTTAGACGTTAGCTCAGACATGGCTTCTGTCTTACGTTTCTTAGTCAATCAAGGAATCGTCGTGAACGATATCCCAAATGAAAAACGGACAGAAGAAGCACGTCAAACCGCCATGGATGCTGTTCCTCCAGTAATGATTTATCAAGGAGAGATCATTGTCCGTGAGGGCTCGCAGATTGATGCCAATGCCCTAGAGAAGCTGCAGCTTTTAGGAATGACTAATCAGACCTTTTCTGTTTTTCCATTGATCGCTTTAGTGTTAGCAACAGTCTTACAGATGCTGATGGTGTTTTATTACACGAAACAGACGAAAGACGTGGAAAAACGGATGAATGCGGTCACGTTTTATATTTTGGCAATGGCATTCAGTATTTTGATCATGAAGTTTTTCCAACTTTTCCAATCTGAATTAGTGACCTTTATCCCGCTGTTTTTCCCAGCTGCGTTTACACCGTTGATCCTGAGTATTTTCTCTAGCCGTCGTTTGGGGATTTTGTCTGCGATTTTCCAAGTAATCAGTGCACTCTTTATTTACTTTGATTCTAGCGGAACCAACTTGTTGACGACCGTCTTAGTCACCTATTTGTTCTCTGGCTTGATGGGAACGATGATCAAGCGTGCCCGCATCGCTAGTCAAGGGAAAACGGCAGTAGCGTGGGTGATCGTCTTTCCGCTCTTACTGAGTTTTGTGCTGGTGATTTTCCAAGGAATGGATTTTGCTCGCGGGAACACTTGGACCACGATCATTTGTGGTTTAGCAGGCTCTCTCTTAAGCTATTTGCTAACGATGGGACTACATCCTTACATCGAATTGTTGGTGACGGATGAGAGTATGATCGTGTTAAATGAATTGAGTAACCCGAATCATCCATTGTTAAAACAGTTGCTGGAAGAAGCGCCAGGAACGTATCATCACAGTATGATGGTTGCCAATCTTAGTGCCAATGCCGTTGCCGAAATCGGCGGGCAAAGCTTACTGACTCGTGTGGCTTGTTATTACCATGATATCGGCAAGGTCAAACATGCCAATTTCTTCGTAGAAAATTTACCTGCTGGTGCCGAAAACCCGCATAATTTCTTGTTGCCTGAAGACAGCAAACAAATTATCTTCGGTCACGTGATCGATGGGGCGGAAATTCTCGAAGAAGCCAAAATGCCCCGCATGGTGATCGACATTTGTCGTCAACACCATGGCACGACCTTGATGCGTTATTTCTACGTGAAAGCCAAAGAGCGTAATCCCGAGGTGACGGAAGAAGATTTCCGTTATCCTGGTCCAAAACCGCAAACACGAGAAGCTGGCGTTGTGAGTATCGCGGATAGTTGTGAAGCAGCTGTTCGAGCGATGGAAAATCCAACAAATCAAAAGATTCAAGAATTTGTTGCAAATCTCATCAATGATCGGATCTTAGACGGTCAACTGGATGAAACAGGCCTGACTTTGAAAGAAATCCGAATGATTGAAAAATCACTGGTCAACGGACTTTGCAGTACCTTCCATTCACGGATCAAATATCCAAAAATGAAGTCGGAAGCAGAGAAAATGAAAGAAGAACAAGAAAGAAGAGAGCGCTAATGGAGATTACCTTTTTAGATGAGACAAATTCAGTGGGGGAAACCAAGATCAAAAAGATCGAAGGACTGTTGCAATTTGCTGCAGGACATTTAGAACTTCCAGAGGATACAGAAATGTCCGTCACATTTATGGACAATGCGGCGATCCAAGAAATCAATCGGGAGTACCGCGGCAAAGATATGCCAACAGATGTCATTAGTTTTGCCTTTGAAGAAGAAACTGACGAAGAGCTGTCGATCATTTTTGACGAAGCCCTTGAAGAGCTGCCGCGTGATCTTGGAGATATTATGATCTCCATTGAACGAGCGAAAGAACAAGCTGCTGAATACGGGCACACCTATGATCGGGAGCTGGGTTTCTTGGCGTTACATGGTTTCTTGCATATCAATGGCTATGATCATATGACACCTGAAGATGAAAAGGAAATGTTTGGATTGCAAAAGGAAATACTGGATGCCTATGGACTCAAAAGATAAGAATATTGGGAAAAACAAACAATTTATTTCGTCGATCGAATTTGCTTTCACTGGTATAAAAACCGTCTTTAAAGAGGAACGCAATATGCGTAAACATGTTGCACTAGGAATCGTTGCGATCATTGCGGGTTTTATTTTCCGTTTGAGTCAAATGGAATGGCTCTGGTTGCTGCTAGCTGTTTTCTTAGTCTGGATCGTTGAGATCATTAACACCGTCTTTGAAAACGTCGTAGATATGTTTACAGATTTCCATTTCCATCCTATTGGAAAAAAAATCAAAGATATGGCAGCTGGTGCTGTGCTGATGACCGCTGTGTTTGCATTAGTGGTCGCCGCGATCATCTTCTTGCCAAAATTGCTACAGCTCTTCTAAAGATGCACCAAAACCACAAGATAAAGGGGAACAACAATGACAACACACAAATCAGGCTTCGTTGCGATCGTCGGGCGGCCAAATGTTGGAAAATCAACACTACTAAATCGAGTTGTAGGACAAAAAATCGCGATCATGAGTGACAAGGCGCAAACGACCCGTAATAAAATCCAAGGGGTCTATACGACAGATGAAGCACAGCTGATCTTTATCGATACACCAGGGATCCATAAACCCAAACACCGTTTAGGCGATTTTATGGTTGAAACCGCCTATAGTGCACTGCGAGAAGTTGACGTGACACTATTTATGATCAGTGCGGACCAAAAGCGTGGCAAGGGCGATGATTTTATTATCGAACGATTGCGCCAAAGTCAGACACCGGTTTTCCTCGTGATCAATAAAATTGATAAAGTCCATCCAGATGCCTTATTGGCAATTATTGAAGACTACTCCTCACAAATGGACTTTGCTGAGATCGTACCGATTTCCGCAACAGAAGGCAATAATTTCGAAACGTTAATGAAGCTACTGATCGATGAAATGCCAGAAGGGCCTCAGTACTTCCCAGAGGATCAAATCACGGATCATCCAGAATACTTTATCGTTTCCGAATTGGTGCGGGAAAAAGTCTTGCTACTGACCAGAGATGAAGTACCTCACTCAGTAGCGGTCGTGGTTGACTCCATGAAACGAGACCACAATGACAAGGTGCATATTCAAGCGACGATCATTGTCGAACGTGACAGTCAAAAAGGCATTATCATCGGCAAAGGCGGAAAAATGCTGAAACAGATCGGTACGAAAGCTCGTTTAGACATTGAACACTTGTTAGATGACAAAGTCTTCTTGGAATTATGGGTAAAAGTTCAAAAAGATTGGCGCGACAAGCAAACATTCTTAACAGATTATGGCTATCGCAAAGATGAGTATTGATGACATGCAGATCAAACATGATCTGTTTTAATGAAGAAAAACTGATGCAGTTAGCGAACTGGATCAGTTTTTTTAAAGAAATGGGGTGCGACGATGAATCTTGTTGAAACAAAAGGAATCTTGCTTTTTTCAAAAGACCATAAAGAAAAAGACAAGCTAGTCAAAATCTTTACGGAATCTGCTGGGAAGCAAATGTTTTATGTCAAGGGTGCCCATCGGAAAAACAACCCCTTGGCACCAGCGCTGCTCTCCTATACTGAAGCCACCTACATGGGAACCATCAAAACGGAAGGCTTGTCCTTTTTAAACAATGCCAAAGACATCCATCCTTTTCGTACGATCCAAAGTGATATTTTTATTGCTGGTTATGCAACCTACTTATTGAATTTGGCTGATTCTGCTATTGATGATCGAGTCTATGACCCACATCTATACCAATTTTTACATGAGGCCTTGCAATTAATGGACCAAGAAAACGACGCAGAGATCATCACCAATATCTTTGAGATCCAGATTTTGCACCGTTTCGGGATCACCCCGAATTGGACCCATTGTGCGATCTGCGGAAAAACCGACGGTCGGTTTGACTATTCCTCAAAATATAGCGGTATTTTATGTGAACAGCACTGGGGGATGGACGAACGTCGTTATCATGCTGATTCTCGGGCGATCCATTTTATTCGCTTATTTTCTCAAATATCCTACGAGCAGATTGCTTCAATCAAATTAAAGCCAGAAACGAAAGCCGAGATCCGACGAGTGATTGATTTATTATATGATGAATATGTGGGCATTCATTTAAAAAGTAAGAAGTTTATCGATCAGATGGGGCAATGGCAAGACGTCTTAAAACCGAAAAATCAATGATAGAGTTGGCGAAACTTCAATGGAGTTAAGCCGACTCTTTTTTTGAATAATGCTGTAAAGTGACTTGCATCTTGAAACCCCACTGCGAAGGCAGCTTGTTGAATGGGCAGATCTGGCTGTGCCACCAAAAGCTCTTTGGCTCGGGTCATGCGGTAGTTCAATAAATATTGTGCAGTAGATTGCCCCAAAAAACGTTGGAACAAACGTGAAAGATACTGTGGTGAAACATAGACGAGCCCTGCTAGTTCTTTGATCGTGATCGCCTGATCGTAATTCGTTTCGATTTCTTGTATAACGGGAACCAGATATTGTTGGAACAGCGGGTGTTTTTCTGTCGGATTCCCTGAGCGTTCTTGCATGATCGCCAATAAAAAGCGGTAACATTCGCTAGAAGCCCGTAGCGGGTCCCAACTGATTTGTTGGTCTTCTTTGATCCGTTGATTGATCCAGGTGACATAAGAAAAGGTTTCTGACTCTTCAGCTAATATATAGGGCTGATTCGTGTACTGCTTTAACACCTCAGCTGCCAAAGGGCCTTGGAATGTGGCGAAGGATGTTTTCCAGTTAGTCAATGGATAATAGCGATGGGGCGTAAAAGGAAAAATCAAAATGCCTTCATTCGGACGTAAGATAAACGATTCCTGACCAAATGTGATTCGGCCTTCCCCTTGCTCGGTTTGCAGCCAATGGAAGTAGGGATAGCCATCAGGACGAGCGACGTCATCTTGCGCCCAATCGTTGCCGATGCTTTCCAGAGATAAAGGCAGCTGCTGATTGGTTTGATAAAAGTAGATAGGCATAGTGTACCTCCGTGTTTCGAAAAGTTATAAAATAGTGTTTCATGTATTATACTACAACAGAATGAAAAGCCTTACAATAAGAGAGTAGAAATCATTTTATTTTAAAGGAGCGTTCACTTACATGACAAAATTTTTTGATAGAATACTATTTGGCGGCGATTATAATCCAAATCAGTGGCCGAAAGAGATTTGGGAAGAAGACATTCGGATCTTTAAAAAAGCAAGTATCAATAGCGCGACCGTCAATGTTTTTTCATGGGCAAAGATCCAACCCTCTGAAAATTGTTATGATTTTGAGGAATTGGATCAAATCATCGAAAAATTAAGTACGGAAGGTTTCGACATCGTCTTAGCCACTTCCACAGCTGCTTTGCCAGCTTGGATGTTTAAGAAGTATCCAGAAGTCGCTCGCACCGATTATGATGGACGCCATCATAAGTTTGGGCAACGGCACAATGCCTGTCCCAACAGTTTGGTTTATCAAAAATACGCAGAACGCTTGGCAACGAAATTAGCCGAACGTTACGGCGAAAATCCACAAGTGACTTGTTGGCACATCAATAATGAATACGGCGGCGAATGTTATTGCGACAACTGTGAAAAAGCGTTTCGTGTCTGGTTAAAGGATAAATATCATACGATCGAAGCACTGAATAAAGCCTGGAATATGGAATTTTGGGGTCATACCGTGTATGAATGGGATGAAATCGTGCTGCCAAATGCGCTGTCAGAAGGAATCGGCTATGACAAGACGGCATTTGCAGGAATTTCTATTGACTACCGGCGGTTCAACTCGGATAGTCTTTTAAAAAACTACATGATGGAGCGGGACGCTATTCGGAAAATCGATCCCACAACACCGATTACAACGAATTTGATGGGAACCTTTAAAGGACTGGATTATTTCAAGTGGGCAAAGGAAATGGACCTTGTTTCGTGGGATAATTATCCATCGTACAATACGCCATGGAGCTTAGTAGCCATGACCCATGATTTGATGCGCGGGTTAAAACAGCAACCCTTTATGCTGATGGAACAAACACCTTCCCAACAAAACTGGCAGCCTTATAATTCATTAAAAAAACCAGGACAGATGCGGGCGCAAAGCTATCAAACGATTGCTCATGGGGCAGATACGATCCAATACTTCCAATTGCGACGTTCCATTGGTGCTTGTGAGAAATTCCATGGTGCGGTCATCGAACATGTCGGTCATGAAGACACGCGGGTTTTCCGAGAAACAGCAGCTCTTGGGGCTGAATTAGCGCAGCTCTCAGACATCATTGGCACGCAAACCCAAGCACAGGTTGCTGTGATTTTCGATTGGGACAATTATTGGGCTTTAGAATATACGAGTGGTCCAACCGTTGACCTGAAATATGTGGAACAGATCCATCGCTACTATCGCTATTTTTACGAACAAAATATTGCGGTCGATTTGGTTCCCGTGGATGCTGACTTATCAAAATACAAGCTAGTCGCAGCTCCGGTTCTGTACATGATCAAAGAAGGGATGCAAGAGCGGCTAACTGATTTTGTTAAGCAAGGCGGTGCTTTACTTACAACGTATATGAGCGGCATCGTTGATCAATCAGACAATGTTCACTTAGGCGGTTACCCTGGACCCTTGCGGGAGTTAGCTGGCATCTGGGTGGAAGAAATCGATGCATTAGCCCCAGAACAATCAAACGGGGTTTCGTTAGTCAATGAAGACCTTACAGGAACAAGTAATTTAGTCAGCGATTTGATCCATTTAGAAAACGCCGAAGCGCTAGCGCATTACACGAGCAATTTCTATGCAGGAATGCCGGCAGTGACCAAAAATACATTTGGCGATGGAACCGTCTATTACTTTGGTGGACAGTTGGAAGATCAGCTGCAAGATCAGCTTTTCAAAACGATCGTCGAAGAGTCCGATATTACCCCAGTGATCGAGGAGGCAACAAAACTAGAAATTGCCTGTCGTGAAAATGAAGAGGCGAAATTTTTCGTCATCATCAATTTCCACGAAGAAGTACAACCGCTGCCAGAAATGTTTGTTGGAAAAACGGATCTTCTGACGGGTAAGGTTCTTTCTTCAGAAATGATGCTGACGCAATACACCACCTATATCGTCAAAGAGGGGCGTAACTGATGCGAACTTTTGCTATTGAAGATGACTTTTATTTAGACAACAAGCCTTTTAAAGTGATCTCTGGAGCGATCCATTATTTTCGTGTCGTTCCTGAATATTGGCAAGATCGCTTAGAGAAACTACGCTTGATGGGCTGTAATACAGTCGAAACCTATGTTCCTTGGAATCTTCATGAAGCACAGGAAGGTGTCTATCAATTTGATGGGATCCTTGATTTGCGGCGATTCATCCAAACGGCACAAGAAGTAGGGCTTTATGTCATTTTGCGACCAGCACCTTATATTTGTGCGGAGTGGGAATTTGGGGGACTGCCTTATTGGCTATTGCAAGACCCTATGCTGAAGCTTCGGTTTGATTATCCCCCATTTATGGAAAAAATCACTCGTTATTTCGCCCATTTGTTTCCACAAGTGCGGGATCTGCAGATCACCCAAGGCGGTCCGATTATAATGATGCAAGTAGAAAATGAATACGGTAGCTATGCCAATGATAAAGAGTATTTGCGGAAAATGGTGGCTGCGATGCGGCAGCATGGTGTAGAAACGCCGTTAGTGACCTCTGACGGACCTTGGCACGATATGCTAGAAAACGGCAGTATCAAAGACTTGGCATTGCCTACGATCAACTGCGGCTCCAACATCAAGGAAAATTTTGAAAAACTCCGAAAATTTCACGGAGAAAAACGGCCACTGATGGTCATGGAATTTTGGATCGGCTGGTTTGATGCCTGGGGTGACGACCAGCACCATACGACCTCAACACAAGATGCAGTAAAGGAATTGCAGGATTGTTTAGCATTAGGTTCTGTCAATATCTATATGTTTCATGGCGGGACCAACTTTGGCTTTATGAACGGGTCAAACTATTATGAACGCTTAGCGCCGGATGTCACTAGCTATGATTACGATGCCTTGTTGACAGAATGGGGAGAACCTACTGCCAAATACCAAGCCTTCAAAAAGGTGATCGCTGACTATGCGGAAATTCCTGAGTTTCCCTTGAGTATGAAAATTGAGCGAAAAGCTTATGGAACATTCTCAGTGAAAGAACGAGTCTCCTTGTTTTCGACGATCGACACGATCAGTCAACCGATCATAAGTAATTACCCGTTATCGATGGAAGCCTGCAATCAAGCGACAGGCTATATCTATTATCGCTCACTGATTGGGCCTGCTCGGAAGATTGCCGACTACCGTCTGATCAATACGATGGATCGTGCCCATACGTTTATCAACCAGGAACTTTTGCGCATCGATTACGATCAAGAAATCGATCAAACCTACAGTTTCGATTTATCAGAATCAGAAAACGAGTTGGGGATCTTGGTGGAGAATATGGGGCGGGTCAATTATTCTGTAAAAATGAACCATCAGCACAAAGGCATCAAAGACGGTGTGATCATCAATGGCGCCTTCCAAAGCAACTGGGAAATCTTTCCCTTACCGATGGATAATTTGCATGCCATTGATTTCCAAGGAAAATGGCAAAAAGGACAACCAAGTTTCTCACGCTTTGAATGTGTTTTTGATGAATGTGCAGATACTTTTATCGAATTGCCAGGCTGGGGCAAAGGGTTTGTCCAAGTCAATGGTCATATGATCGGCCGTTTCTGGGAAAAAGGACCGCAGCAACGCTTGTACGTCCCGGCACCGTTTTTAAAAACTGGAATGAACGAGATCATCGTTTTTGAAAGTGATGGGAAAATCGCTGATGAGATCGTCTTTCATGATCAGGCGGATTTAGGCCCAGAAGCATAAAAGTTCAAATTAATCATTGACAAACCCTAGCTTCAACTACTATCATAAGGGTAATCGAATCCGTGCTATGATCGGAAGAAAGAAAGAAGACCATTCCATGAAGCGAACTTGGGAGAGTGAAAGCCAAGTTGGAACCTTATTTCGCAGGCGTCCGTGAGCATGATCAATGAAGCTGCCGACTTGTCGGAAGTAGGGTGGAACCGCGAATGTATCGTCCCTATATCTATACACTTTGTATAGATATAGGGACTTTTTTATGTTTCACACCAAGAATAGCCAAAAACAAAGGAGGGTTTTTATGTTATTTGATATGACGATTCCAGCAAGTGCGTTTACCGAAAAAAAGCTCAAAGTATTAGCAAGTATTCCATTGCAAGTTCGCCTTTTAAAGGATGAACAGCTTTTACATGAATTTACAACGAGTCCAGACCAAATGCTTTACGACTTATCTGATGTTTTAGAAGCAGATGTCGTGGTCGAAGTGAAATTGATCCCCGGATCAGTTGTCGAATTTTATCCTGTCGTCAATGCGTTATAAGAAAGGAAGAAAAAGATGAGTAAACTAACTGTGCAAGAGATGATTTTGACCCTGCAAAAATTCTGGTCTGAAAACGGCTGTATGCTGATGCAGGCCTATGATACAGAAAAAGGGGCTGGAACCATGAGCCCATACACGTTTTTACGTGCAATCGGTCCAGAACCATGGAACGCCGCTTACGTAGAACCTTCTCGCCGTCCAGCTGATGGCCGCTACGGGGAAAACCCAAATCGTTTGTATCAGCACCACCAATTCCAAGTCGTGATGAAGCCTTCTCCTGAAAATATCCAAGAGCTTTATTTAGAAAGCCTGCGTCTTTTAGGGATCGATCCATTAGAACATGATATTCGTTTTGTCGAAGATAACTGGGAAAATCCCTCAATGGGTTGTGCAGGTCTTGGTTGGGAAGTTTGGTTAGATGGGATGGAGATCACTCAGTTTACGTACTTCCAACAAGTTGGCGGCCTAGCATGTAAGCCAGTGACATCAGAGATCACTTACGGCTTAGAACGGCTAGCGTCTTATATTCAAGAAGTTGAAAGTGTCTACGATCTTGAATGGTCTGCAGGTGTCAAATATGGTGAGATTTTCCGCCAACCTGAGTATGAACATTCAAAATATTCCTTTGAAGTCAGTGACCAAGACTTGCTTTTAGGGAACTTCGATCGTTTTGAAAAAGAAGCAAAACGCTGTATCGATGAACGCTTAGTTCATCCAGCTTACGACTATATCTTAAAATGCAGCCATACCTTCAATTTGTTGGATGCACGTGGTGCAGTCTCCGTCACTGAACGTGCTGGGTACCTCGCACGTATCCGTAACATGGCACGTCAAGTAGCAAAACTATTTGTAGCAGAACGGGAAAACCTCGGTTATCCATTGCTTGATCCAGAAGTGGCGCAAAAACTGATTGAGGAGGGAAAATAAGATGGCACAAAACCTATTATTAGAAATCGGCTTAGAGGAATTACCTGCGCATGTCGTAACCCCAAGTATGAAACAATTACAAGAAAAAACGGCAGCTTTCTTAGATGCTCATGCATTGCCTTATACAGCAATCGAAGCCTATTCAACACCTCGCCGCTTGGCAGTTTATGTCACCGGTATTCCTGAAAAACAAGCCGATACACAAGAAGACGTCAAAGGACCAGCGAAAAAAATCGCCTTAGACGATGCAGGCAACTGGTCGAAAGCAGCTCAAGGATTTGTTCGGGGACAAGGATTGACAACCGATGACATCACCTTCCGTGAATTAAAAGGTGTTGAGTATGTCTATGTAACGAAACATACTCAAGGTCAACCAACCGTTGAGGTATTGAAAGGATTGCAGGAAGTAATCACGAGTTTGACGTTCCCAGTAACGATGCACTGGGCAGACTACGATTTTGAATATATCCGACCAATTCATTGGATCGTAGCACTCTTTGGTGAGCAAGTCATTCCTTTCCAAATCCTTGATATTGTTACCGGTCGCGAGTCAAAAGGTCATCGTTTCTTAGGTGAGGCAGTCACGTTTGATCATGCGGACGACTATTTGGAAAAAATGAAGCATCAATTTGTCATCGCTGATCCAAGCGAACGTCAACAAATGATCACCGCACAAATCAATGCGATCGCTCAAGAAAACAACTGGCGGATCGATTTAGATGAAGACTTGCTAGAAGAAGTGACAAATCTGGTTGAATACCCAACAGCCTTTGTAGGGGACTTTGAAGAAAAATACCTTTCTGTCCCTGAAGAAGTGTTAGTTACTTCTATGAAAGAACATCAACGCTACTTCGATGTCCGCACCCTTGAAGGAGAATTGCTACCGCACTTCATCTCTGCCCGCAATGGGGATGCTGTGAAGATCGATAATGTCATCAAAGGAAACCAAAAAGTCTTGACTGCCCGTCTTGAAGATGCTGAGTTTTTCTACAATGAAGACAAAAAGCTGACCATTGACCATTGCGTAGAAAAACTTAAGCAAGTCACCTTCCACGAAAAAATCGGCAGCTTATATGAAAAAATGCAACGTGTCGGACTAGCAGCGCAAATCATCGGGAAGACCGTTGGTTTAACACAAGAAGAACTGACCGACCTTCAAAGGGCAGCTCAAATCTATAAATTTGATTTAGTGACCAATATGGTAGGGGAATTCCCTGAGTTGCAAGGGATCATGGGGGAAAAATATGCCCTGATCCAAGGAGAGAAACCAGCAGTTGCCCAAGCGATTCGTGAACACTACATGCCGATCTCAGCAGAAGGCGAGCTGCCACAATCAAAAATCGGGGCTGTTTTAGCGATTGCGGATAAATTAGACAGCTTACTTGCTTTCTTCGCTGTTGATATGGTTCCAAGCGGTTCAAACGATCCTTATGCTTTACGCCGTCAAACCTACGGGATTATCCGCATCTTAGCTGAAAAGCGCTGGTACTTCCCATTTGCTCAGTTGCAAGAAGAAATTCGTGAAGCCATTAATGCTCAACCAGAAGTTTTTGGGATTCAACTTGCCGCTGGTCAAGAACAAGTGACCGATTTTGTGAAAGGTCGTCTGCGTCAATTCTTACTCAGCAAAAATACGCGCCATGATGTCATCGAAGCTGTCTTAGGCGCACGTCAAGCAGATATCAGTACGTTGTTTGAAACGGCTCAAATGTTAAGAGAACATCTGCAGGACAACGACTTCAAACCATCGATGGAAGCTTTGACACGGGTGATCAATTTAGCGAAAAAAGCCGAATTGGATCAAGCAGCAATTGATCCTGCCTTGTTTAAAAACGACTCTGAAACTGACTTGTATGAAGCGGTCTTAACAGTAGAGGACAAGTTCCCACATCAAACGATGGAAGAAAACTACCAAAGCTTAGTGGCACTGCGCCCATTGATCGAGGCTTATTTTGATCAAACAATGGTCATGGTGGAAGATGAACAGATTCGCCGCAACCGTTTTGCCTTGTTGGATAAAATCGCGAAGATGAGTCTGGCAGTGGCTAGTTTAGATGCTTTGATTACGAAATAAAAGAAGCTTGCAGTTGCACGTTTCTAAATAAAAAAAGCTGGAACTGAAAGAATCAGTTCTGGCTTTTTTCTATGTTTCTCGATGTACTTGTGTTCAGTCCCAAGAAAACCGTCCTTTTCGTACAATGAAAGGACGGTTTTTGGTGTTAAATTTTATAGCCGATCCCCCAAACGGTTTTGATATAAGAGGACTTCTTGTGGGTATCGTGCATTTTTTCCCGAAGGTTTCGAACGTGGACCATGATGGTATTATTGGAAGACGTGTAATATTTTTCGCCCCAAACCTCTTGAAACATTTCCTCAGAGCTTACCACTTGGCCTTTTCGCTCCATCAATAATTTTAAAATGGAAAATTCGATCGGCGTCAGGGAAAGTTCTTCTTCTTGCAAGAAACATTTTCGCTTATTGACATCTAATTCCAACTCCCTCACGATCAATTTGTTTTGATCTGAGCCGTTGTATTGAGTCGAGCGGCGTATCTGAGCTTTCCCCCGAGCGATCACTTCCAACGGACGAAAGGGCTTGGTGATGTAATCATCGGCACCAATTGTCAAACCAGTGATCTTATCGATCTCCTCAGATTTAGCTGTCAACATAATAATTGGGTAATGATGCTTTTTGCGGATGATTTTACACAGGTCAAAGCCAGTGATATCTGGTAGCATGACATCAAGAATCGCCAAAGAAAAGCTGTTTTGCTCGATCTGTACCTGAGCTTCATTTCCATCTGCACAAGTGATGACAGAAAAATTTTCGTTTCGTAAATAAAAGGCAATCAAATCTGAAATTTCTTTTTCATCTTCAACTAAAAGTATCTTTTCCACTCGTATTGACCTTCCTTTTCAGTTAACTGACTTTCTAGTTTTTTCATGTTGATTTGTCGCTAAAGGCAATGTGACGATCATCTGAATCTCATTGTTCTTGCTAGCAGCTCGGATCGTTCCCTGATGCGCCAAAATAATTTCTTTGGCGATCGCCAATCCGAGACCTGCTCCACCTGTCTTGGTTGAACGAGCTTGATCCAGACGATAAAATTTTTCAAATAATGCCTCCAATTGTTCTTGTTCGATCGACTCACTTTGATTCGCTAGGATAAAAGTTGCTGCTTGTTCGTCCACGGTTAGCTGCATTGTGATCGTGGTTTGATCAGGCGCATAGGCAATGGCATTTTTTAACAGATTGTTTAACACTCGCGCCAACTGTTCACTATCGGCTTTCAATTTCAAGCTCTCTGGTCCAGAGTAGCAGATGGTTTGTTCTTTTTCTTTCAGCAGCGGATAGAATTCTTCTTGGATTTGCTTCAGTAAGAAGACGAAATCAAGTTCCCGTTGATACAATTGGATGTCTTGCAGATTAAAACGGGTGATGTCGAAAAATTCATTCATCAGCGTTTCCAAACGTTCAGACTTTTCTAAAGCAATCGTCAAGGATTGCGTCATTTGTTCATTGGTCAAGTTTTTCGTATCCAACAATAGATTGAGATAGCCGATCACTGAAGCCAAGGGAGTCTTCAAGTCATGCGCCAAATAGGTGATCAAGTCCTTGGTGCGCTGTGTTTCTTCCTTTAAAAGAGCCTCATTGCGGTTCATCGAATCTTTTATTTTTAATAATTCATGATCGATCGCTAGGCTGCCCGTCGAACTTGCTTCCGATTGAGAGAAAAAGAGCTGAATTCCTTCGGCGATCCTTGCAATTTTTTTCCTTGAAACATAACGATAGATAAAATAGCAAATCAAGGTAACGGCAAAAACGAGAAAGAAGGAGAATGCTAAGAACAATTGTTTAATAGGGCGCCAGTCGACAAATGTACCAAGGATCATCCCGCCTTCGCCATCACTTGATTCCACAACTTCCTGTAAAACGAGGTTTGAAAAAAAATTATCCAGCACCATTTGAATGAGTCTCGTTTCCTTTAATAGCCATAAGGCTCCTACCAATAAGAAGAAGCCAACCAGAAAAAAGACAAATGAAGAATATTTACTACGCATGAAACAGTCCTTTCTAACTCGTTCTTGATTCTTTCTTGATTATAGCAAAGAGGAGTAAGAGCGAATAGCTAATTCTTCTTAAGAATTCTTCATATTAAAAAAAAAGAATGGAAGAATTCTATTTTCTTAAGAAATCTTCAGCAGATATTAAGAGAAACGTTCAAAACGGAAATTGATTCAATGGTTAAATAAAGGTGGTCATTCGATTAACCAATCAGGAAGGTGAGATGTTTGAGAAAGCATATGAACAAATCAAAAAAGAGTTTCATGATCATCAGTAGTTTACTGATCATCGGCAGTTTAGGCTGGACGAGTGCCTGGGGGATTGCTCGTCGTGAAGAACCTTCCATCACTCAAATAACTTTGCAAGATCTGCAACCGAGAGCAGATTTTTACTTAGTAGGAGTCGTTGAACCAGCAAGAACGGTTGAAGTCAAGGTGGATAGCTCAAGAGGATCAGTTGTTGAGAAAAAAGTAGAGGCAGGGGATCAAGTCAAAGCAGGGCAAGCTCTTTTTGTTTACTCTAACCCTGAGGGGGCTTTGGCCATTAAAGAAGCAGAACAGGCGACGGCAAATCGCTCGAGAGCTGTGGAACAAGCAAGACGGCAAACGAATCAAAAATGGGAACAATACAATAAGGTAACGAATCAGCTGGAGGAGACGAAACAAAAAATTGCCAGTGCGGAAGAAGAGGACAAAGAAGGGCTGGAAGATCGTAAAACCGATTTGGAAATGCAGCAAAGTCAATTACTGCTAGAAGCGCAAAACTTGGAAAGCAGCATTGGCGATGCCGAATTAGAGCTGGAACGGGCAGAATTAGAACTACGTTCAGTCAAAGAGCAACATGGCTCAGACGTCGTGGAAGCCGAAATTGATGGAATCGTTAAAGACGTGGACGAGCGACAAATGAATCGAAGCGCAAGTGAAGCGGCCCCAGAGAATCCTTTTATGACGATCGTTGATACCAGTCGGCTCTTTTTAAAAGGGACTGTGGATGAATTTCGCCGCAATCAACTTGAGCCTGGTCAAAAGGTTGAACTTAGAGACCGTAATGGCGGCAGTCAGCGATGGACTGGAAAGATCACCCGAGTTGGGGATATGAAAGAGCCTTCGGTAGTGGTTGAAGAACAAGGCGCAAACCCCAATTTGTCGCAATTTAGTTTTGAGGTCGTTTTAGATGAAAGTGAAGAGCCACCTAGTATTGGCATCCATTGTTTTGTAGAACGCATTGAGGAAGAGCAAACCGCGATCAAGCTGCCCAAATCTTTCGTGTTTTATGAAGAAGATAGGCCCTTCATCTACGTCGTTGATGACCATAAAATCAGTAAACTATCCGTGGAAATCATGGAAGACGAAACGGATGAAGCCATGTATCTGTTAGAAAGTGAACTGGATATGCAAGTGGTGCTCGTCTTCCCAACAGTTCGGATCCAAGAAGGAATGGATGTGAAACCAAATGATCCAACTGATTGATGTCTGCAAAACGTTCCCACAGGGCACTAGCGAAATTCACGTTTTGAAAAAAATCAACTTAACAATCAATGCTGGCGAGTTTGTTTCCATCATGGGCCGATCAGGATCAGGCAAGTCGACCTTGATGAATATTATTGGCTGTTTAGACACGCCAACAACGGGCAGCTATCTACTTGATGGTAAAAATACCAGTCAATTGAGTGAAGATGAACTGTCCGAGATCCGCAATCAAAAAATCGGCTTCGTGTTTCAAAATTTTGAACTGTTGCCCAAACTATCCGTTTTACAAAATGCTGCCTTACCGCTCTTGTATGCTGGTGTCAATCAGGAAGAACGAACGACTCGAGCAATTCACGCCTTAGAAAGTGTCGGATTGAGGGATCGAATCGATTTTAGGATCAATCAGTTGTCGGGGGGGCAAAAACAACGAGTAGCGATCGCTCGGGCATTAGCAGGAGAAGCAAATGTGATCTTAGCAGATGAGCCGACAGGTTCTTTAGATACCGCTAATAGTCATGAGATCATGGCGCTATTTACTAAGCTGAACCATCTAGGAAAAACAGTGGTTTTGATTACCCACGAACAAGAAGTCGCGGACTATGCAAAGCGGCAAATCGTCATTAAAGATGGTGAAGTTGTTGAGGAGGGCACAAGATGACCGAAAATATTCGCTTAGCCATTCACGCAATCTACCAGCATCGTTTGCGTTCCTTGTTGACGATGCTAGGAATCATTGTCGGGATTGCCTCCATCATTTCCATTGTGAGTATCATCAACGGAAATACTGAGAACATGAAAAAGCAGCTGATTGGTGGTGATACTAACTCGATGCGGATTGAATATGACGCCAGAAGTGCTTTTTTAGCGGGCGAAAGCGGCAGAAATGATCGTTTGCCTGATTATGCCCCGCAACTATCAGAAGGAGAGCTGCAAAAGTTGCTGACCATTGATCACGCCAAGAACGTTAGCTTGTTCTATGAAGCCAATCTGACAGTTTTCCATAGAGACCAGCAAACCGATACGATAGTGCTAGGCATGGATCGCGGGTTCTTTGAAATTTTGCCCCATACGATCCTTGCTGGCAGAGCAATGACTGAAACCGAATTGCAGACACAAAAACAAGTTGCGGTGATTACGAAAGATTTGGCGGAAATTTTTTTCTCCTATCGTGATCCTATCAATCAACTGATTGAAATCAATGGGACACCCTTTCGCATCGTTGGCGTAGCTGTTTCTGACACGGAGCAACTGTCAGGGAAATATGTCTTCATCCCTCGAGGCAGCCAAAGTTTCGTCGAAGGAAAGCTCAACCAAAGGCCAACAGTGCTGTTTCAGGCAACGAATGCGGACGTCTTAGAATCAGCAGTCGTTCAAGCCAGCCACGAATTGACCAAGAGTATTCCGCCTTCAGATTTTGTTTTTTCCATCCGCAACTATGATGAAGTGCAGAAAATGACCGATGATATCAATCGATCGAATATGATTTTGCTGGGGGGAATTGCTAGCATTTCCTTACTCGTCGGTGGGATCGGAGTAATGAATACGATGCTGGTCAGTGTGACAGAGCGTACCAGAGAGATCGGTTTGAAGAAAGCATTGGGTGCCAAACGTAAAGTGATTTTGCAGCAATTTTTGACAGAAGCAATCGTTTTATCGGTGATCGGGGGGCTGATTGGCATCATCGTCGGTCTGTTGATCAGTCTGATCGCTTTGCGTCTGTTGGAGTATCCGATGACGATCTCATTGTTATCCATTTTGATCAGTGTGTCATTTTCAATGCTGATCGGTACGATTTTTGGTTACTTACCCGCTTATAAAGCGTCGAAATTAAAACCGATCGAAGCATTACGCTATGAATAAAAGGAAGGTGTTTTTTATGATAAAAAAACAAACAGCAATTATTTTGTTTGTGGCATTACTTAGTGGTTGTGGTGTTGCTGCGAATGACCCACAGACAAACAACGACAACGTACCCATCAACAACCAAATCAATACGCCGCAAACGCAAACACAATCGAGTCAAAGTGGAGACGAGACCCAAAATAATGACGATCAAACCGATCAGACAAAAGCACAACAAGTGACTCAGACAGATGCAGAGCGAGCGAATGAGGAATTGGCACAAGCAGATGAAACGGGCACACTCATTCTTATTGATGGTGATCGTTTTGAGATGGAGTTGACCAACATTTCTCAAGGAACAGGGGAAGACGGCGAAGTCTTTGATATGGCGATCGCATCTGAGGAAAGATTATCCTTTACGATTACTAGCGAGACTGAGATAAAAGTAATTCTATATGATGCACAATCACATAATTCTCGAATCGTGGAGGGGTCACGTGCGGATCTGCAGCTTGAACGATCGGTAAGTCTGTATGGGCAGCGAGTAGGTGACACCTTTATTGCCACGAAAGTCCTCGTCTTACAAATCAATTAATCGTTATGCTTAAAAGACAACGAAAACAATATTCGCCTGACAAATCACAAGATGATTTGTCAGGCGAGTGTTTATTTTCTGGTCAATTTTACCACTACTTCGCAGCGGGCGGTTTGTGGAAACATATCTACTGATTGCAGATATTCTACGTGAAACACTTTGGCTAATTGGACCAAGTCTCTTGCTAAAGTAGAAACATTACAAGATATATAGACCATCTTCTTCGGTGGTTGTTTCAGCAAAGCTTGCAATAATCGTTCATCCAAGCCTGTCCTTGGCGGATCAACAATGATGCTATCAGGTTTGAAGCCTTCATTAAACCATTTTGGTAAGAGCTCCTCAGCAGTTCCCGTTTCATAATGGGTATTTTGGGCACCAATGCGGCGTGCATTTTCTTGGGCATTTTCAATTGCTTGAGGAATAATGTCCATGCCGCGGACTTCTTTGGCATAAGGAGCCACGCTCAACCCAATCGTTCCCACACCGCAATAGGCATCAACGACTGTTTCATTTTTGCTCAAGTCAAGGGCTTTTAACCCTTCTTGATACAAGATGCTGGTTTGCTGTGGATTCAGCTGGAAGAATGCGCGGGCGGACAAGTCGAAGGTCAGTTCATTCAACCGTTCTTCGATCGCTTCTTTGCCCCAAAGATGAATCGTTTCCTCTCCCATGACGACGGAGGTTTTTTTGTTTTGCACATTTTGCATGATGGAAACGACTTGCGGCAAGCGCTGATTGATCTCGCGAATCAGCGCATTTTTTTGCGGCAGTTTGACAGAGTTGGTAATAAACACGACTTGAACTTCGCCAGTCGCGATCCCGATCCGAACCATCAATGTTCGTAGAATGCCGCTGTTTTTGCGTTCATCGTAAATGGGGATCTGGTATTTATTCAACAATTGGACGATGCCGTTGATCACTTTTTGCGTATCTTGTTCTTGTACGAGGCAATCATCAATGGCGACTAAGCGATGAGACTCCATTTCGTACAAACCCGCTTCGATTCGTTTGGTTTGACTGTTGTAACGCAATTGAAATTGTGCTTTGTTGCGGTAATGCCAAGGAACATCCATGCCTAAAGTATCCCTTAGTTCAAACTGTTGGTAGCCTTTTGGCTTAAATTTTTCAAGTGCTTGTTTCAATAGGTCTTTTTTGAAGTCTAATTGTTTGTCGTAGACTAAGTGCTGCAATTGGCAGCCGCCGCACCGGTCGTAAAATTTGCAGGGTGGTTGGATGCGATCGCTGCTTGGCTTGATGATTTTGGTCATCTTAGCTTCAGCAAAGCGGGGAGATGCTTTGGTGACTTCGGCAATGACCTGTTCCCCCGGTAGAACACGGGGAACAAAGATGATCAACTTTTTGTAATACCCAATGCCTTCTCCGTTGATCCCCAAGCGTTTGATCGTTAGTTGTAGTTTTTGTCCAAGCTGGACTTGTGTATTTGCCATGTGAACTCCTTAAATAAAATAGTCAGTTCATTTTACCACATTTTTTCAGCTTGATTAGAAGGAATTTCATCGTAGTTGTGGTAAAATAGAATGTACGTTCGCGAGGTGAAGAAGATGAATACAATTATTCGTATCAATAAAGGAAAAGGACCATTTTATGAAGTGGCGACATCAGAAGGTGAAACGCTGCGGGTCTCAGAAGATCTTTTGGTCCGCTTTCGGCTATTAAAAGGCAAGGAACTGAGTGAAGAAGAATTAAAAGAAATCAAAAAAAGTGCGGGGTTTGATTTAGGATTGCAGCAAGCAATGAACTATATCAGCTATCAGCTGCGTTCTGAAATGGAAGTCCGTACCTATTTGAAAGACAAAGAAATCGAAAAACAAGACCGAGACTTAGTCGTTGAACGTCTGAAAGAGTTGAATTTGATCGATGACAAAAACTACGGAGAAAGCTACATTCGCACCCAAGTCCGCATGAGTGATAAAGGACCCGTGGTCATCAGTCAGCAATTGAGAAAAAAAGGATTAAAAGATTCCGTGATTCAGGAAGTATTGCCTTTGTATACCGAGGAAATGCAGTTTGAAGTCGGTTATCATACGGCTGAAAAAGCGATGCGTCGTTTTCACAACAAAAGCCATAAAGAAATGATCCAAAAGATAAAAATGCATTTGATGCAAAAAGGTTTTCATCAAGGAGTCATTCAGATGATTTTGGATGAATTACCGATGGAAAAAGATGAGGACCAAGAAAATGAAGCGCTCCAAAGAGAAGGGGCCCGACTTATGCGGCGGCATCAGCGGTTACCGTTGATGAAACGAAAAATGAAAATCAAGCAAGGCCTTTATCAAAAAGGGTTTGCCATCGATGATATACAACGATTCTTAGATGAGGAAGTAATGGATGAGTAAGCAATGGGAAACTTGGGATGAAGAAAAAATCAAGACGTTCCAAGAAACATTTTTAACTTGGTATCATAAAGAAAAACGCAATCTGCCTTGGCGGGCGACCAACGATCCGTATGCAATCTGGATCTCAGAGATCATGCTTCAACAAACACGAGTGGAAACAGTGATTGGCTATTTCTATCGTTTTATGGAACAATTCCCGACGATCCAAGACTTGGCGGCAGCCGAAGAACAAAAGCTTTTAAAAGTTTGGGAAGGTTTAGGTTATTACTCTCGTGCCCGTAACCTTAAGGCTGCCGCCCAGCAAATCGTTGCCGAATTCGACGGAGAAATGCCCCAATCAATTGAAGAGATTCGCTCATTAAAAGGAATTGGTCCCTACACAGCTGGAGCGATTGGCAGTATTGCTTTTGGCTTGCCAGAACCGGCAATCGATGGAAATGTGATGCGGGTCGTCAGTCGGTTATTTTGTATCGAAGCAGATATTGCGAAAGCCAGCAGCCGAAGACCATTTGACGAGGCGATGAGAACAATCATTTCCCCCGATGAACCTGGTGAGTTTAATCAAGCCTTGATGGATCTTGGCTCACGAATCTGTACACCCACTACACCGAAATGTGAAGAGTGTCCCATCAGTCAGTATTGTCTTGCTTATGCGGAGAATCGACAAACAGACTTTCCAGTGAAATCGAAAAAAGCAAAGCCAAAAGATGTCTATTACATCGCAGGCGCCATCGAAGATCAAGGCTCGTTTTTACTCGTGCAGCGACCTGAAACAGGCTTATTGGCTTCTATGTGGCATTTTCCTTTGGTAGAAGTGACGAAAGAACAGTACGAGGCTCTGCAGCGAACATGGGCAAAAGAGGAGCAGCTGCAGTTGGATTTGATTGCCGAAGATGATGCGCTCGAGATTTTTCCTGATCTACCTGTCGTTTGGCAAAAACGACATTTTGGCGAAATCACTCATATCTTTAGTCATTTGAAATGGCACGTCCTTTTATTTTACGGCAGAAAACGTGGAGAGCTCACGTTACAAGACAGCGAATGGGCAGCAAAAGAATCCTTTCAAAACTATGTTTTCCCAAAACCCCAGCAGAAATTGGTGGATCAATTAAAGAAATATCAGAAACTCGATAAAGATTTCTAGGCAAAGCTTTCTTTTATTGCTATAATATTAACGATGTCGGTGTAATGAACACCCAAACAAAACGCAAGTTTTCTTGCTGAGGGAAGGGTTGCTATGCGAGTTCCAAAAGAAGGAGAGTTTGTCAGCATTCAAAGCTACAAACATGACGGCAATTTGCATCGAACGTGGCGGGATACGATGGTCTTAAAGACCAGTGAATTCTCAGTGATAGGGGTCAACGATCATACATTAGTGACCGAATCAGATGGAAGACGCTGGGTTACCCGTGAACCAGCAATTGTATATTTTCATAAAAAATACTGGTTTAATGTTATTGCAATGATTCGAGAAAAGGGGGTTTCCTATTATTGTAATCTTGCTTCACCGTATTTACTTGATGAAGAGGCATTGAAATATATCGATTATGACCTTGATATCAAAGTATTTCCTGATGGCGAGAAACGTTTACTAGATGTGGATGAGTATGAATTGCACAGTAAGATTATGCAATATCCGCAAGACATTGATTTTATCTTGAAAGAAAATGTCAAAATTTTAGTAGATTGGATCAATAATGGCAAAGGACCCTTTTCGCAAGGGTATGTGGACATTTGGTATGATCGCTACAAGCAGTTGTCTCAAAAATAAGT